>Ga0209517_10000144_pt1 | contig 123501 bp, 116 predicted proteins | sample PeaSoiMetSII2010_FD_187695 | JGI IMG/M metagenome (GOLD analysis project Ga0209517, IMG submission 187695) | Peat soil microbial communities from Weissenstadt, Germany - SII-2010 (SPAdes) (version 2) | ecosystem: Environmental > Terrestrial > Soil > Wetlands > Peat | place: Germany...
CGCAACACCCCACAGTTGTGGTGCATCGCTTGGACGTCACAGACGAAGAGTCTGTGCAGGATCTTGCCGACAAGTTGGATGGCAAGCCGATTGACGTGCTACTGCACAGTTCGGGCATTTACCCGCGTGAAGGCCAGCATATTGGCGAAATCGATTACGACGGCTGGCGCGAGGCCTTGGAGACCAATCTTTTTGGGGTAATGCGCGTCACGGAGGCGCTGCTGGAAAACGTCATGGCCGGCCAGCGCAAGCAGATTGCCGCCATCTCCACGTCATTGAGCTCGCTGCGCGGCGTGCAGGGTGGCTCGGTCGCGCAGGCCGGTACTTCCTACCAATACCGCAGCAGCAAGACAGCCCTGAACATGGCCCTATCCATTCTCGCCAAAGAGCTGGAACCGCGCGGATCAGTGTCGTGCTGCTTGACCCGGGCTGGGTGAAAACCGACATGGGCGGCCCCCACGCGCCACTTTCGCCGAAGGAGAGCATTGCCGGGATGCGGAAAGTACTCGCAGGCAATCCAATGGAGATTTCTGGGAAGTTTTTGGGGCACGACGGCGTGCCACGGCCATGGTGACGCGATTGGTTTAGTCGAGCTCCGCAGCTTGCGATGGTCCCAACGCCATGGCTGTCTCTAAAAGGAAAAGACCCACGGGCTCCGTGGGTCTTTTCCTTTTTACGGAGAGGGAAGAAACGCTTCTACTGCAGCGCGTCCATCAATCGGGTGATGGTGCGATTTAGTTCTTTATCCGAACGACGTAACTCCTCGATCTTGTTGATCGAATGCAGCACCGTGGTGTGGTGCTTGCCGCCGAATTGCCGGCCAATTTCCGGAAGCGAAGCCGTGGTCAACTGCTTCACGATGTACATGGCCACTTGGCGAGGGAAGGCAATAGCGCGGGTATTGCTGCGCACCTTCAGGTCCGCCTCTCGCAAATTGAAGTGTTCACTGACGCGCTTCTGGATCAGGTCGATGGTGACACGCTTCTCCTGCGAAGCGATGATGTTGCGCAGCACCTGTTGGGCCGTGGCCAGCGACACGATCGTGCCGGTCAGCGAAGCGTAAGCCATCAGGCGCGTCAACGCCCCCTCGAGCTCGCGGACGTTGGACTTAATCGCCCGAGCGATGTACTCCGCCACTTCATCGGGCAGGTTGAAGCGCTCGTTCTCCGCTTTCTTCTGAAGGATGGCGATTTTCGTTTCCAGGTCCGGCGGCTGAATATCGGCGATCAAGCCCCACTCGAACCGCGAGCGCAGGCGCTCTTCGATCGAATTGATGTCCTTCGGCAAGCAATCGGAAGAAATCACGATCTGTTTCTGCTGCTCATACAGCGCGTTGAAGGTGTGGAAGAACTCTTCCTGGGTGCGCTCCTTACCGGCGATGAACTGGATGTCGTCCACCAGGAGTACGTCAACGGTGTGGAACCTGTCGCGGAAGCTGATCATGCGGTCAAAGCGCAGCGAATTAATCACCTCGATGGTGAACTTTTCCGCGCTGACATAACTCAGGCGCATGGCCGGATTGCGCTTCTTGATCAGGTGCCCGATGGCATGCATCAAGTGGGTCTTGCCCATGCCCACGCCGCCATACAGGAAGAGCGGGTTATAGGCCTTGGAAGGCTGCTCCGCGACCGCGCGGGAGGCGGCGTGCGCAAACTCGTTGGACTTCCCGACCACGAAGGTGTCGAACGTGTAGCGGAGGTTCAACTGGTGGTCGCTGCTCTCGAAATCGAGCTTGGATTGCTTCGCGCCAATAGCCGCGGGCGCCGCCTGCACGGGCTCTTCCTCAGTGCAAATGTATTGCACCTTCATGTTGGGCGTGCCCATCTGGTGGAACACCGCCTTCACAATCTCGCCGTAGGTGCGCGTCAGAACCTGGCGGAAGACCGTGCTGGGGATCTGTATGAAAAGAGTTTCCCCCTCCATGCGGTTTAGCCGCGTGGGTTGGAACCAGGTGGTGTAGGTATTGATGCTGATCCGGGACTTGCTAAGTTCCAGAAACTTGTCCCAGACATTTTGCTGTGTTTCGCGCTCGCGTCCAAGTTGCGTTGCGGTAGTCATTGTGATGGGAAAAACAAAATCCTGAGCTATTTCCACAGGTGTGAATAAGCTGTGGAAAGCATTTTTGCGCCCTAAAGCTTCACGCTTTGGAGTTCGTGCTCACGCTGGAACAATTAATGCCTGCCCCGTGGATTCCCGCGCAGCACTTTCAGAGTAGCCTCGACCTCGTGCCACTTGCCTCTTAACTGGGATGGATTCTCGCGCACTGTCCGTAACGGAGCAAGCGAAAAATGTGCGAGGGGCTGCTCCGCTGTTCACATGGCATTCACAACTTTTCCACAAGCACCAGTTTTGTGCAAGCGCCAAAAATCCCCCGCTTTTCCCGCGCATTTCCGCGAAAATTTTTTCACGGGAGATTGCAGTGCACTAAAATTGTGCAAGCAGCCCTGAGGAAATCTCCAGCAATCTTTCAGTGTTTTCGGTCCGGCCGCTCGAAATCGAAGACCCCTTGCGGGTCCGCGCCGATCAACAGACGGTTTTCCTCCACCAAAATGGTGTTCGCTTCCAGCCGCGCTCCCTCGCGCGTATAGATCTGATACTCCGAGCGGCGATTCCCTTCCTTGTCAAAATGGAGCAGGGTATTGTGCAAGGCCATCCAAACCTCTCCACTCACTGGGTCCACGCCAAACGCCGTAAGGATCGCAAGGAAATACGGGGGAGTCTGTTTCTTTTCCTGTTTGTCAACCTCTTTGCGCGCTGCTTGCGCCTCCGGAAAGGCATCCAATCCCGTAAACTCAAAGTCCATCCCGGCGTAACCAGCCCGATCGTATTGGCGTACCAGAGGTTCCGGGCGAAATGTATAGCCGTAGTACAGCCGTCCTTGCGCATCCGTGCCGAGGCGACCCTCGTTGAGCAGCCAGTTGATTTCCTTTCGCGAGGAAAGTTCCTCGGGCTCCCCAAACTCGCGGACGACCTTGCCGTTCGGTCCGTACACAGTCACCAGGTGCGCTCCGCGCAGCGTGCTGACCGCCACTTCCCCCTCGGGAAGCGCCGCCACCGAAATGGGTCCATTTACGAGAATCGAGCGCAGCAGCTTGCCGTCAGGCGCCAACTCGGTGATCCGGTTAACGCCGCGATCCACGACATAGACATTTCCTTGGGCATCCACGTCGCAGTCCTCGCCGAAGGCGATGCCCGCGCGCCCGGCCTTATCCGTGCCGGCCGCGGTTGGCGCCCCGATCACGGTCAATTGCTTCTCCTTATCATCAAAAACCGCCACGCCCACGCTGGGCGACGCCAGGACGTAGTATTTCCCGTCCTGGCCGCGCTTCACGGCACGCAAGCCCGGCCCAATGGGCTTGAAAACGCGCTGGCGGGCGGTCAGTTGGTCGTCCACCTGGGAAGCGACGGCCGCCAGGACGCTGGCGAGGCACAATCCCGCGACGCACGCCACGAGTTTTCCCGCATTTCTACGCATATGGTCTTTCAGATTGCAGCCAGACCACTGTGGTTGCCTCTCCCGCAGCACCAGAGGTGCCCCTCAGATGCCTTGCGATAGCCCGTAGGCTGCTGAGGTGACAACAACTTGGCCTAGTCGGTACGCAACCGCAGACGTTCGATCGATTTCGCGCGCAATCGCCCCGCTTCATTGCGCGGCCCCGCATCATCCGTTTCGATCAACACCCCATTCAACTGGATGTCGCCCGCCGCCACTTCAAAGCGCGACGGCAATGCATCCAGGAACTTTTTCAGAATGCCACCGCGGTCCATGCCGATCACGCCGTCGTGCGGCCCGGTCATACCCACATCGGTAATATAGGCGGTGCCGTTTGGCAGGACGCGCTCGTCCGCGGTAGCTACGTGCGTGTGCGTGCCAATGACCGCGGTCACCCGGCCGTCGAGATACCAGCCCATCGCCACTTTCTCGCTGGTGGTTTCCGCGTGGATGTCCACCAGAATAAGAGCCACATCCGTCGGGAGTTTCCCCAGCTCGCTGTCGGCTTTACGGAAGGGATCATCGATCGCCGGGAGAAAAATCCGCCCTTGCAGGTTCAGCACCGCGAATTTCACGCCGTTCTTTGCCGTGCCTACATACAGGCCCGCACCCGGATTTCCTTCCGGGAAATTCGCCGGGCGCAAGAGCCGCGGCTGGTGCGGCATGTACTCCAGGATTTCCTTGCGGTCCCAACTGTGGTTTCCGCCTGTCAGCACCGCAATCCCATTTTGGAGCAGGCCCTCAGCAAGGCGCGGCGTGATCCCAAATCCCGAGGCGGAGTTCTCCCCGTTCGCAATCACCAGGTCAATCTGGCGCTGCTCGACCAAGTCAGCCAGCCGGTCATGGACAATCTGCCGCCCCGGCGACCCGACTATGTCCCCTATAAAAAGAATGCGCATGAGGTAGGCTATCAGTCCTTAGTTCTAAGGCATCCGTTTCGGGAGCGCAAGCGCGCTGCCCCACAGAAACCAACTGCCATCGTTCAATTCGCCGTTACTTACTCAAAACTGACCACTGACCAATCTAAATTGAAACGGAGCGGACCGCTCAGCCGTGGGTTGCTAGGCCGTGAACCTCTGAAATAAGTGGGCGCCACGAGCCAACCATTAGGCTTTCCTGCCCCGCTCACGAGTTCCGCCAGGAACCCGCCAGCGGGACAGGCCGTGCACACAAGCTGGCTATCCGCAGCACCCCAGAGATTCGTTACGGTTCAAACGGCGTTCGCGTCCTCACCTGCTTCGAAGTACCGCTCCACCCGGTATTATCCTCCCACTCCCCGCGCACGTCCAACCCGCTGCCCATGCCTGCCCCCTTTGTCATCCCGACCGAAGCGGCCCGATCCCTTTCCTCCGCGCCGCCTTTTGGCGCGTCGGGCCGCGCAGTGGAGGGATCGCTCCGCGGCCGTTCCGTGAGCTTCAGACTGGCCCTACCGGCCGTTCCCGCTCCACGTCTTACTGCACTTTGTTGTGCTGGGCATTGCCGCCCCAGGCGTACCAGCCGTCTGCATCCTTACTCCCGGTTTTCAGGCAGATCAGCCGCCCATCGGAAGTGCCGGCGTAGACATTGCCCCTGGCCAAGGCGGGCTGAAATGCCATTGGGGCGTGAAGAGCATAGGAGAAGCCCACGCTGCCGTCGCTTTGCCGCACAGCGAGCAGGTTGCCACCGGCTCCGGCCAGATACATATAATCGCGGCCCACGGAGGGTGGGGAAAAGAGCTGGCTGCTCGGCCCGTGGCTGGCGCCCACAATTTCCGCGTGCCACGCCTGCTTGCCATCCGACGCTCGCACGGAATTGATGTTGTTGCCCTGCGCGTTCAGGATTTGTCCCTTACTGAGAGCGGCGCGCGATCCCTGGTACGCCCACGCGCCGACCACCGAATCCACACCGACATTGGCGCTGGCGCCTTTGAGCTGCGCACTCGCGGGAGCCGCACTGAATCCCACGGAAGCGTCCATGGCGCTCACTTGGACAGAGGAGAGAGCCACGCCGCCGCCTTTGCCCTTCTCGAGATAATCGGCTTTTCCAGCGGCGAGCAACTCTTTGTCTCTGGCATTCCCTTGCTTCGCGTCCACACGGGCGAGGCCCTCGCGTGTTTCCTTCCCGGCTTGCGTTTTGCGTGTTTCATACAGATAACCGTTCGAGACGACGGGCGCGCTCGTGCCCGCATTCGCCTTCACCCAAATAACCGAACCGTCCACCGCATTTAAGGAGTACGAGGTGCCATCGAACGTCGTGAAATAGACGATGCCGTCGGAAATCACCGGCGCCGTGATCACGTCTCCGGAAATCTGCTGCTCCCAGATGTGCCGGCCGGTTCGGAGCTCGGCCGCCAGCAGGCGGTGGCTCCCGCCGGGCGATGCAGAGCGCGGATGATAGCGCGCGTCCTCCCTTCCAGGCCTTCCCGTGGCGGCCGGATGGGCCATGTACAGGACGCCTTTATCAATCGCGGGCTGGCTCATCAGCGGATCGCCCAGCCACTCTTGCCAAAGGAGGCGTCCCGTCTTTTCGTCCACCACGACGAGCGTGCAACTCTCCGTGTTGAACGCCACCATGCCGTCGGAAACCACCGCCGCCGTTGGCCCGTCGTCGCCCGTTTGGATTTTCCAGATGATTTTGCCGGTGTCCGAATCCACGGCGTAAAACTCGTGCGAGCCATAGCCCCCGCCGACGAACAGCATTCCATTGTCGTAAGCAGGCGTGGCGATTGGCCGGTTGCCGGGCAGCCGCAACACCCAGCCGCTCTTGCCGTCCTGTGTGGCAAACGGCACAGCTTCCAGCTCGCGCTTCGGCTCGGGGAGATTCACGGTCATGGCTGCGCTCAAATCAATTCGCCGCGCGATCTCCTTGGCAGCCTCATTCGCCGCCTTGCCTGATGCGGCCACTTCGGGCTTCGGCGCCTGCCCCGCGCCAGACGAAAACGCGCCGGGCATACCCGCAAGCAACCCCAGGCTGACACACACGGAAAGCATCCAATTCGATCGGCTGGCCATACAAGCCTCCTGTGCGCCGTGCCATCAATCTACGTATCGGCGCTCGCAGGTAGAACGTTTCCGTCAAGAACTCTTGCACGCCGCTTTCCTGCTTTCCTCCTTCTTTGCGAGCGCTTCCCGGCTGCCAGCGCCGGAGGCGCGACACACGTTAGCCCAGGAGCGTGAGCCCTGGGTAGCCGGGCACAAAGATCCCAAGCGCCGTAGGTGCGGCACAAATCTGGCCAGACTCCCTCTGCCACCCTTACCGATCCACGAATTCAAGTTAGGCACACTCCATTTGTGTTTCATTGCTTGGCCCAACGTACACCGAAGAAGAGCGATCCAGGGCCCAATCCGAATTTGAGGCACAACTGAGGATTCTGGGCAGGTGGCCCGGGCCCAAGCGTTAAGACGATTTTGGGTGCCCCATACGTCGGTTTTACGTGTGGGCTCTTGGGGTGCTCTTTCTTCCTCTCATTCCACCTCGTACCAGTTTCGAAACTAGTACCCCATAAATTACTATTGACATTTGGTAAATAGTGTGGTACCATGCGCTGTGAATACTCGGCACCACCTCGTCCGCGCACCGCAGTTCTCCTCCAAACTCACTCTTTGCACACCTGTTCGCATCGATAGCAAAACAAACGCTTTAAAATTCCCTTTCTTTTCACACACTTGCGCATACTTGCGCCCGTATCCCCTTTGTTTTGACACGCTTCACAAAAACACCCGGGGTGGGTATGGCAACCACTCCTCACGTAATGTTTTTCACGATGTCTCTTTTGGTTTCTCCACACCCGGAGGCTCCAACCGGCTGGAGGTCTCTGCCCGGAACCGCAAGCTGTTAACTGTCGACTGTGAACTCCGCCCCAGCCGCTGTTCAGGGCTTGGCGTAGAAGAGGAAATTGACGATCTGCGGTTCGCCGCCGGTGACGGTGACCTCGCGGCTCTGCGTGCCATAAAGTTCGTGCCAGGCGGTGACGGTGTACTTCCCCGGGGGAAGCTGTGGCAGGGTGTATGTGCCGTCTTCACGAGTCACGGCGAAGTGGCTGGTCTTCAATACCGCAATGTAACCCAGCATCCACGGATGGACGTTGCACTTAACCGGGATGAATTCTTCCTTGTCATACGCGTACGAGAACGCGGGAGTCTCTGCCGGCTGGATGCGGTTCCATTCGCGATTCACCTTGGCGAGGGTATGAATATTGTGCGAGAGCGGGTCGCTATTGGAAAAGCGAACGGGCTGGCCGACGCGCACCGCCAACACGTGCGAGGTGTAGCGGCAACCCTGCTGGTCAAAGATTGCTTCTTTGGTCCCTTCCGCGGGTGCGTCTCCCGCGCCGGCGGCAATGTACACCACGACGTTTCCGAGCGTGTTGCCCGGCCCGGTGACGGCTGTTTCGGTTAGCAGCGGTTTGGCGCGCAACTTCAAGCATGCAGGGTCCTTGGACATGTCGATGGCTTCGGCCTTCGCGGGCGTGCCCACGTAGGTGACCTTGCCGGTGACTGCGCCGGTGTCGGTGCTGCTTTTCGCCACCCAGGGCGACATCAAAGCCAGGAGGATTGCCAGGCACAACTTCCCAAGTCGCATGCCTTTTCTTCTCCCATCCAGGAAATTCGCGAAAACATGGCCCGGGAGCGCCACTCCCTTATCGCTTCCGAAGATGAATCCCTTAGTGTTTCTCTACTCAAATACAGAATCTCTCTATATCTTACGGCGCGCTGTCTCCTTCCCCTCTCAGTAAATCTCAGCGCGACTCCAATGAATCACCACGCGCGCCATTCGCATCTCAACTTCGCTACAATGTTCTGCGGACGCACAGGAGATCCCATGAACTACCGCCGCTTTGGCCGCACCGGTTGGCAAGTCAGTGAAATTGGCTATGGCATGTGGGGCTTGGCCGGTTGGACGGGCTCCGACGACGCGGAGACGCTTGCCTCGCTGCACCGCGCGATCGAGCTCGGCTGCAATTTCTTCGACACCGCGTGGGCTTACGGCGCGGGCAAAAGCGAGCAGATCCTCGCCAAGGTGATCGCGCACTACAAAAACAATTCCGGCGTTGGCGGGCCGGACAAGCATCTCTATGTGGCCACGAAGATCCCGCCCAAGAACCAGAAATGGCCCAGCCGCCGCGAATTCACCCTCGACGATTGCTACCCGCCGGACTATGTGGAAGAGTACATCGGAAAAAGCCTCAAGAATCTTGGCGTCGAGACGATCGACCTCATGCAGTTCCACACCTGGGAAGACCGCTGGCTGAACGACGAACGTCTGCCGCGTTCCATCGAAAACATGAAAAAGAGCGGCAGAGTGCGCGCATGCGGCATCAGCGTCAATCGCTGGGAGCCCTGCAACGGGATTCGCGCGGTTTTGGAAGGCCACGCCGACGCGATCCAAACCATCTACAACATTTTCGACCAGAATCCCGAGGATGCCCTCTTCCCCATTTGCCGCATGAAAGATGCTGCGGTGATCGCGCGTGTGCCCTTGGATGAAGGCACGCTGACCGGAACGCTCACGCTGGATTCCAAGTGGCCCGAGGGCGATTGGCGCAATTCCTACTTCGTTCCGGAAAATCTGAAATCGAGCGTGGCCCATGCAGAGGCGCTTCGCCCGCTGGTTCCCGCGGGGACCACGATGGCGGAAGTGGCGCTGCGCTTCATCCTGACGAATCCGGATGTGAGCACGATGATCCCGGGCATGCGCAAGCGCAAAAACGTCGAGCCCAACTGCGCGGCGAGCGCCGCCGGCCCGTTGCCCCCCGATTTGCACAAGCGGCTTCGCGCGCACCGTTGGGACCGCAACCCCACTTCGTGGTCGCAATGAAAGAGAAAGAGCCATGAGCCGAGGCGTCAAAGTTCAGATTTTCGGGCAGAGTTACACCATTGTCGGCGACCTGGAAGAAGCTTACGTTCAGCAGCTCGCCGCTTACGTGGATGCCAAGATGCAGGCCATCACCGGGATGACTTCGACGGTGGACACGCAGAAAGCGGCGGTGCTTGCGGCGCTGGCCATCGCCGACGAGTTGCACAGCAGCCGCAAGGAAAAGGGCGCCCGCGAAGAGTTGCTGAAGGAACAAGCCGAGCGCTGCCTTACTTTAGTGGAACGCGCGCTGAAACAAACGGAATAAGTCAGAATTGAACCCTTACAATAGCCCTAAGACCTTCACGGAGGGCCACACATGGGCAAATTGTTTGGAAAGTGCGCCAACTGCGGCGCGGCGATCATCGGCGGAGTTCAAGAGGGAGACAATCGTTTTTGCTCCAAACAATGTCACCACTTTTTCCAGCACCCAGGTTTCTGCGAGCAGTGCATGGCAGAGACTTCCGCGGAGCCGGTAGGTGGCACCTATACTGTGAACGTTTTGTTCGGGACGCGCCTGATGAGTTGGGGCGGAGAAAGTTGCCCGAGGTGCTACTCAAAGGTCATGCGGAAATGGTTTTGGTTTCTCATTCCACTTTTTCCGGTCAGCGCGCATTACCGTGTCAAGTACCAGACACGGAAGCAGTACTTCAGCCGGCGAATGAAAACCGTGGCCTCATGAGGTGCGCAATGAAGCACCCAGGTTTTTCTCGAGTGCGCCCACGATACGGCCGGAGAAATCATTGATCTGCGCTTCCGTCAGCGTGGCTTCGCGGCTCTGAAACGTGACACGCACCAGCAGCGAGTATTTTCCCGCCGGCACATTCTTCCCGCGGAAAAGATCGGCCGCCGCAACGGAGGTCACTTCAGGGATGCCTAACGCTTCAATCGCCTTCTTCACTTCGGCGAAGGTCTTGCCATCCTCGAGGAAAACCGAAAAATCGCGCTCGACACCGGGAAAGCGCGGCAATAGCTCATACCGCCGGTTGTTTTTCGCGCCATAGAACATGCAATAGACCGGGCCCAGATCGAGTTCGGCGAGAAACACGTCCTGCCGGAGTTTGAATTTGTCGGCGACGCGCTTCGTTAGCAGTCCCGCCGCGCCAATCGGCTGATTGCCTTCCTGACCCAGGCGCAACGTCCCGCGTTTCGCGGCGTTCAGCCACTCCGGGCCGCCATCCTCCCAGCGGAATCCGCCAGAAAGCGCGCCGATGGCGTCGAGATCGCCTTTCAAGTCGGGGAAATTGTATTCGCGCGCAGGATCGTACAAACCCTGCTCGCGAGCCGCGCCCGTGGCCCCGACGGTGAGGACGCGCGTCTCCGCCGGCTTGCCATCCACGAGTCGATACTGCCGACCAATCTCAAACAAACGGACGTTGCGCTGCCCATGATTCAAATTCCATTCAATGGCGCTGGTCATGGTTACGAGGCCGGTGGACTTCAGCACGCCCGCTTCTTCCGAAGAGGGATTCGCGAGCTTTGCCACCTGCACGTCCGGCGGACGGAACAGGTCGTTGCGCTCTTCCGCCACGTGCGGGATGGTAATGATTTCGTGGTAGCCGAACCCGATCAGGCGCTCGCGCAAGCGGGTCTCCGCCTCGTGATGCGGCAAACGCGCTGCGGCGATGCGGGCCGCAGGCAAACGCGGTGGAAAATTGTCCAGACCATGGATGCGGGCGACTTCTTCAACCAGATCAATTTCGCGCTCGACGTCCGCGCGCCAAGAAGGCTGCGTGCACTCCCAAACAGCAAGGAGTGAATTCACCGCGCCGCGATTGTCGTCGACGCGAATCGGGGCAAAGCCCAGCGCGCTGAGGATGGCCTCAAGGTCCTTGTCGGGAACGTCCGCGCCCATCACGCGCAGGAATTCGGCGCGCGTCAGGGTGATCTTTTTTGCGGCGCGCTTTCCTGGATACACGTCTACCGCTCCGGCGAGCAGTTCGCCTCCGGCAAGCTGCAAGATCAATTCCGCAGCGCGCCGCGAAGCGGTTTCCGCCATTTCCGGGTCGGCGCCGCGGCCAAAGCGCGTGCTCGCCTCGGTGTGGAGCTTCAAGAAGCGCGTGGCCCGGCGAATGGCGATGGGATCAAACCAGGCGCACTCGATCAACACGTTCTTCGTGGAAAAGGAAATTTCCGTTTCGCCCCCACCCATGATGCCGCCGATGCCCACGGCGCGGGCGCCATCCGCATCGGTGATCACACAAGTGTTGGAGTCGAGGACCCGCTCGATGTCATCGAGCGTCTTCAACTTTTCTCCGGCTATGGCGCGCCGCACGACGATGCTGTGATTCCGCAGCAAGTCGTAATCGAAAGTGTGCAGCGGATGACCCAACTCAAGCAGCACGTAGTTGGAAACGTCCACGACGTTGTTGATGCTGGCTACGCCCGCGGCTTCCAGGCGATTCTTCAGCCAGGCGGGCGAGGGCTGAATCTTAACTCCACGCACCACGCGCGCGGTGAAGCGCCCGCAAAGTTCCGGCGCATCGATCTTCACGCTGACGGCGTCGCTAGCCTTCGCTGAGGCGCTTTCCGCGGGCTTGGGCGCAATGTGTTTCAGCGGTAATCGGTAAATCGCGGAAATTTCCCGCGCGATGCCGAGCATGCCCAGGCAGTCGGGCCGGTTGGAGCTGACTTCCGCGTCAATCACGGCGCCGTGCGTACCGTTTTCGATGCCCGCGACGTTGGTGCCGGAAAGCGCCAGGCGCGAGGCAATCTCCTCCGCCGGGGCGGCCACGTCCACAAATTCCTTCAACCAGTTGTAAGCGACTTTCATGCGCTAGTTCCTGTCGAACTGCCCGAAATAAATTCGTGTGAAGTAGTCCATGCGAACGCGGCCATCGCGCTGGTTTGCAGAGAAGAGACGCTGCAATTCGGCCGTCATGGGCGCGAAATTCGGATGACCTTCCTTGGGCGCGTAGGAACTGCTCCGCAATCGCCCGCACAGCCCTTCCCAGTCGAAAATCTGGTGATTGGGCAAATCCCGCGAGCCCAGGCCGCTGTCGTTGAGGAATTCGCGAATGGTTTGAGCTTCCGGGTAGGCATCGCGAACGCTTTTGTAGTCATTGCCAAAGCGCTGCAGCAACGCTTCGTACTCGCGTGCGAATGGCGTTTCGTCCATGCGGCGATCATTCCAGGCGAGGACGACCCAGCCGCCGGGCTTCAGGATGCGCCGGAACTCCGCGCGGGCCGCGACAGGCTGAAACCAATGAAACGCCTGGCCTGCTGTGATGAACTCGACGCTGTGTGCCGCAAGACTAGTGGCTTCAGCGGAGCCGCTCACGCTTTGGAAATTTGCATATTGTTGAAGGAACGCTTCCCCCGCAGCGCGCATTTCGGGATTGGGTTCCACGCCGTAAACACGATTACCGTGGTCGAGGAAGAGTTTGCTTAGCAGGCCGGTGCCGGAGCCGATGTCGGCGAAGACATGCTCGGGCCGCAGGCCGCACTCTTCACGGAGCAACTGCACCACGCCAGCGGGGTAGCCCGGGCGGTAGCGCGCGTAATCCGCGACGCGATTCGAGAAGCGCTGTTTGGCGTCGGCAAACGTCATGGTCGCTGCAGTCCTCATGGAAACTGGCGCAGGAAGCGCACATCGTTCTGGAAGAATGCCTGAATGTCGTCGATGCCATACTTGAGCATGGCCAGCCGGTCGATGCCGATGCCAAACGCGAAGCCGCTCACTTTTTTTGGATCGTAGTTCACGAAGCCGTAGACAGCGGGATCAACCATGCCCGCGCCAAACAACTCGATCCAGCCCGAGCCTTTGCACTTGCCGCAGGTGCCGCCGGAATTGGCCGTGCCGCTGCCGCCGCAGAACACGCAGGACACGTCGAATTCCACGGAAGGTTCGGTGAACGGGAAATAGCTGGGGCGGAAACGCGTCTTTACGCTTTCGCCGAAGAATTGCTTCACAAAATAGTCGATGGTGCCCGTGAAATCGCAAAAGGTGATGTCTGAATCGACGGCGAGGCCTTCAATCTGGTGGAACATGAAGGAGTGCGTCGCGTCGGGATTGTCGCGGCGATAGACTTTGCCCGGCACGATCACGCGCACGGGAGGCTGGCGCTTCTCCATCGTGCGAATCTGCACGGGCGAAGTGTGCGTGCGCAGGAGCAGCGGGCCCGGCGCGCCCTTGGGAAGTTCCAAGTAGAACGTGTCCATGTCGTCGCGCACCGGGTGAAACTCCGGAATGTTGAGCGCCTCGAAGTTGTAATACGGAGTTTCGATTTCCGGGCCTTCGACGACGGAAAAGCCGATGGAAAAGAAAATGTCCTCAATCTCCTGAAACACCTGGCGAATCAGGTGGTGCGTGCCAATGGCGCGGATCACGCCGGGGAGGGAGAGATCGACGCGATCCTTGGCGCTCGCCACTTGCTCGGCAAGAGACTCGACGTCGCGTTTGCACCCTTCGAGTGTGGACTCCACGTGAGCCTTCAGTTTGTTGAGTTCCTGGCCCACCGCGCGCTTGAGTTCGGGAGTCGCCAGCTTCAGCCAATTGTCGGTGATCAGAGTGAGGACGCCGGATCTTCTTCCCGTCCAGGCCTGCTTGAGAGCTTCCCAAGTTACGGAATCGAGTGGCTTCGCTGCTTGGCTGTCGAAACGCGCGCGCACTTCCGTGAAGAGCCGCGCCACTTCGTCCGGTGAAGCTGCGCCTATTTCAGCGAGTGTTCTTCCTGTAGGATTGTCCACGGTCGGCATGGTCGAAGACCAGATTACACCGTAGGGGCAGGATATATCGTGCCCCTACGAAAGAAAACTCGGCGTCGCCGACATCCGGAGCCACGACGCCTGCAATAGAAAGGAGAGATTCCTCACTCCGCGCACTCCGTTCGGAATGACAGAAATAGTTTTCTACGCCTTTTTCGCGGCGGGCTTGGGCGCGAAGGCCTTGGCCTTTTCCACGAGCTGCGCAAATCCGGCGGCGTCCTTCACGGCGATGTCGGCCAGAACCTTGCGGTCCAGAGTCACGCCCGCGGCCTTCAAGCCGTGGATGAGCTGGCCGTAGGTGATGCCATTCAGGCGGGCCGCCGCGCCGACGCGCTGAATCCACAACCGGCGGTACTGCCGCTTCTTCACGCGGCGGTCGCGCTTGGCGTAACGATCGGCGCGATTGGCCGCTTCCTGTGCGGACTGGTAGAGCTTGCTCTTGGTCAGGAAGAAGCCCTTGGTCCTCCGGAGATACTTCTTACGCCGAGCCCGGCGCTTTGTGCCGCGTTTTACGCGTGGCATGGGTTTGCTCCTTCATCTTTCAGGGAAACTAAACGGGTTGCGGCGAAGCGCGGCGAGGCGCTTCACGCAACGGGTTTGCTTCCAGTGGGATTCGTTGGCCGGGCGAACCCGGCAACGATCAGCGCCGGTCTTGAAGACCAGCGCTACGATCCCGCGTTGCGGGATCTAACGGCCGGCAGGCACCCGTGTAGCGCTGCCTGGCACGTTGTTGCGAAACGTTTGCTCCGCAATCTCTTTGTGGGTGGCGCAGCAAATCGCGCCACCACGAAACCTATGCCCCGTAGGGCAGCATCTGCCGCACGGCGGCCACGTCGGTCTTATCCACCTTCGTGAGCTTCTTCAGCTTGCGCATGCGCTTGGCCGCCTTGGTGCCCAGCAAGTGGCGCTTGCCGGAATGCATGCGCAGGATCTTGCCGTTCGCGGTGATTTTGAAGCGCTTGTGCGCGCCGCGATGCGTCTTTAATTTCATCTTGGGCTTCAGCGAATTGCGTGGCATTGCTTTGAATCCTCTCCGTGCGTCGATGCGGGCCGCATATATCCGGCCCTTGCATCTGAAATTTCCAGCCGAAGTGCTTCCGGCAAAAACAAACGATCCCTTTTGAGAACGCTAGGCGCTTTGCTGTGCCTGAGTAGTGCTGCGCGTCGGCACGCCCGCGCCTTTTTTCGGGGCCAGCAACGCCACCAGGACGTTACCTTCCATGCGCGGCATCGTTTCGATCTGGCAGTACTCGCCGATTTCGCCCAAGAGCCGGTTCATCTTGGCGCGTCCCACTTCCTGGTGAGCCATTTCACGGCCACGATGAAAAATCATGGCGCGAACTTTGTGGCCGTCCCCAAGGAAGCGAATGATCTGATTCTTGCGCACCTGGTAATCGTGTTCCGCGGTTGCCGGACGGAACTTCACTTCCTTCAACTGCGAGCCGCGGCTGCTCTTGCGCTGCTCGTGGGCCTTCTTGCTCTGCTGGTAGAGGAATTTGCCGTAATCCGTAATCTTGCAGACTGGTGGATCCGCAGTGGGCGAGATTTCCACCAGATCCAATCCACGTTCGCGGGCCATACGCACGGCCTCGAACGGTTGCATTACCCCGAGCTGAGCTCCTTCTTCGTCAATAACCCGGACTTCGCGCGCCCGGATCCGTTCGTTTATACGGATGCGGTCGGCTTGCCGGAAATTCCGTTCAGCGATAAATCCCCCTTGGCAGACTAAAGGCGCCCGGTGAACCGGGCCACACCCCGTTTTGACACCCTATCCCCTGAGGCCTCAGCCAGTTCGGGACAGGTCGTCTAGTATATCACGGCAAGCGAGCGGTACAAGATCGGAATACCCTCGGGTGCGGGCGCCGACTACTGGATGGTTCTTGTTTCAATTTCTTGCTGCAGGGCGGCGAGGAGGTCAGCGATGGGACGCGGGCCGAGATCGCCCTTGCTGCGGTGGCGGACGCTGACGGTGCCCGCTTCGGCTTCCTTGGGACCTACGATGAGCATGTAGGGAATTTTCTGGAGCTGCGCGTCACGGATCTTCGCGGGCAGTTTTTCGTTGCGGTCATCCAGGTGGACGCGGATGCCGTGATTCTTCAGCGTTTCGTGGATGTGCTTCGCGTAATCCTGCACCTTTTCGCTGACCGGGCAAATTTCCACTTGAACGGGAGCGAGCCACAGCGGGAAGGCCCCGGCGTAATGTTCGATGAGAATGCCGAAGAAGCGCTCGACCGAGCCGAGCAGGGCGCGGTGCACCATCAATGGTTGATGGCGCGCGCCGTCTTCCCCGACGTACTCAAGGCCGAAGCGCGCGGGCAGGTTGAAATCGAACTGCACGGTGGTGAGCTGCCAGGAGCGCCCGATGGCGTCAATCAATTTCACGTCAATCTTCGGGCCGTAAAACGCAGCTTCCCCTTCCATGTGCTTGTAGGGAATCTTCATGCGCGCCATTGTGCTGGCCAGGGCGCTGGTGGCGCGCTGCCAATCTTCGGGCTTGCCGGCGTAGCTTTCCGGATGCTTGGGATCCCAGTCGGAAAGTTCCACCTCGAATTTGTCGAAGCCGAAGTTCTTCATCACCGCATATGCAAAATCGACGCAAGCTTCCACTTCGGCTTCAATCTGCTGCGGCGTGCAGAAGATGTGCGCATCGTCCTGGGTGAAGCCGCGCACACGGAGCAAGCCATGCAAAACGCCGCTGCGCTCGTAGCGATAGACGGTGCCCAGTTCCGCGAGTCGCACGGGTAAATCGCGATAGCTGCGCAGCTTCGATTTGTAGATCAGGATGTGGCCGGGACAATTCATCGGCTTCAACTGGTACTCGGCTTTCTCGACCTCCACGGGGCCGAACATGTTTTCCTTGTAGAAATTGGTATGGCCGGAGGTCTTCCACAGATCAAGGCGCATGATATGCGGTGTGAAGACGAGATCGTAGCCGCGCTTGAGCAGCTCCTCGCGCAGCCAGTTTTCCATCAACGTGCGAATCAATCCACCCTTGGGATGCCAGAAGATCAGGCCGGGACCGGCTTCTTCCTGAATGCTGAAGAGCTCGAGCTCCGTGCCGAGTTTGCGGTGATCGCGGCGCTTGGCTTCCTCGAGCCGGTGCAGGTATTCGTCCAGCTCCTTCTGCGAGTAGAACGCCGCCGCATAGATGCGCTGCAGTTGCGGGTTCCCTTCCTGGCCCTTCCAATAGGCCCCCGCAACACTCATCAATTTGAAAGCCTGAATCCGCTTGGTGGAGGGGATATGCGGGCCGCGGCAGAAATCGATGAATTTGCCCGTGGTGTAAAAGGAGACCATAGGCTCATCGGCTTTATCTTCGATAAGTTCGCATTTGAAGAGCTGCTGGGAATCCTGATAGAGCTTCAGGGCTTCGGCCTTAGGGAGCAGCTTGCGCTCATTCTTCAGATCCTGAGCTGCCAACTCGTGCATCTTCTTTTCAATTTTCTCGAGGTCTTCAGGAGTGAAGGGCTGCTCGCGCAGGAATTCGTAGAAAAAACCGTTATCGACCGGCGGGCCGATCCCCAACTTCACATTGGGGTAGAGATCCATCACCGCGGCGGCCATAAGGTGCGCCGCGGAATGCCGGAAAACGTACAGGGCATCGGGATCTTTTTCCGTGAGGATCTGCAGCTTGACGTCTTGGTCCAGTGGGCGACGCAGGTCGAACAGCAGGCTGCCGTCTTCCGCGGGATCCACGGAGTTCGAGAAAATGCCGGACTTTTCTTTTGAGCCGTTTCCACCCGTTGCGGACACCTTGGCCACGAGCGCGGCGTCCGCAAGGCGCGGCGAAATGGACTTGGCGATGTCGATGGGCGTGGTTCCCTTGGGCACGTCTTTGACGCTGCCATCGGGAAGCGTTACGTGGATCTGTTCCATGATAAGTTTTCCTAACCTGCAGAAAATCTGCCCAGTATGTAATTAACTAGAGTATCGGCGGGTGCAGGCAGGGTCAAGCCGCTGCGCCAGGAACTAGACCAACGTGACGCCGGGCAAATTAACGTCGAAGTGCGCATCGGAAGTGATGAGTTGCGCCCCGTGCGCCTGCGCCGTGGCGTAGATGACGGCATCTGCCATGTGTAGACCCTTCTCGATACTTAAGCGTGCTGCCAGGAAGGAGAGACTTGCATCCAACGGGATGAGACGGTCCCTGAAACTAGATGCATGAGTTGCGAAGACTTCTGCCAGGGCGTTCCCCTTCCTCGCGAGGAGCGTTTTGTAGACTTCATAAACGACGATTGTCGGTAGAAGTAGACCTGCGGGAGATTTTAGGTATGGAGCAAATAAATCCGCCTTGGTGTCCTCAGTCAAATACTCAAGCCAGCCGGACGAATCCACTACCACGAATTTAGAAGCGGTCGTTGCGGTCACGATAGTCATCTTTCCATTGCATGCCTTTGGCGATGCCGCGAAGTTCCTTGATGGAACGGGGACGCTGGAGGTGGATGGAGCGGTCCAGGATGTAAATCTGCAACTCCTCGCCGGGCTTCAGCTCCAAAGCCTCGCGAACCTTTTTGGGTATGACGACTTGGAATTTTGGGGAGACTTTGACCGTATCCATAGCAAACTCCTAGCCTTAGCGTATCGATCAACGGACCGTATGTCAATATCTCTATCGATCACAAAAACGGCATACGAGCATATCACGCTCTCGAACAGAAGGCGACTCCAAATCGACCGCGGCCGCCCAAACACGATGGCGTCGGCCACATGGAATTACGGAAGAAGGGGGTTACAATCAGCTCTTTGCTTGCACCATTCCAGTCGATCCAAGGGAGACGAATGAAGTTCCTTTCACAAGCACTATTTGTACTCCTGCTGGTTTTCGTTCCCGGGCGACTCGCAGCGCAAGGGAATCATGCGGTACGCGGCGCCGACGAGCGCTTCAAAGTGGATATTCTCGTGGTTGTGGCGCATCCGGACGACGAAGCTTTCTTCACGCCGTACCTGGTGCGGGCGATCAATGACCTGCACAAGCGTGTAGCCGTTATCTTCAGCACGCGCGGCGGCAGCGGCGCAAACCATGATGCGCGGGAGCGTGGGCCGTCGCTCGCCAATGAACGGGAGATCGAAGCGCGCGAGGCTTGTGCAAGGCTGGGCATCTCCAAGGTGTGGTTCCTGGATGGCAAGGATACCGCCACGCAGGATTTGCTGGATTCGCTAGCCAACTGGGGGCACGGCGCAAACCTGGAGCGCATGGTGGGGTTGATACGATTGACGCGGCCAGAGGTGGTGTTCACGCATTTTCCCGGGGTATTCATCGGTGAAAACCATGGGGACCATCAGGCCACCGGCGTGCTTGTGACCGAGGCCTTCGACCTGGCTGCAAATCCAATCGTTTTCCCCTCCCAACTTGCCGGAGACACAAAGCAGCACGAATCCTATCTCTCGAATCTGCAGATCTGGCAACCGAAAAAGATTTATTATGGCAGCGACGCGGACGACTTCAAGCAATTTGCTGGCTCCGGACCGGGCTATTCCGTTCGCGAGACATCACCTGCACTGAAGAAACCCTACTGGCGCTTGGCGCTGGATTCCGCCATGGCCCACCGGACGCAATTTCACGATGAAATCGAGCGCATTTCCAAGATGAACGACGAGCAGTTGGAAAAACTCATGAGCGACCCGAATACCGGGTGGTGGTCCGAACCCTTGACGCTGATCTTCGGGAAATCCGTTGTGGGCGGCGCGCCGACGGACGACGTGTTCGCGAATATGCAACCCGGCCCAGTGTTTCCAAAGGCGTCTGCGAGCAATCAGGGCGAGCGCGATGCGGCGCCGCGGACCGAAATCGTTCTGGGAGGACCGTGGCTGTTTTGCGCGCAGTTTCGCGCCGCCCACGGTCTGGAGAACTTGCGCCAGGCAAGCACGGCGGAAATTGGGGTGAAAGCGGGTTCCACGCTATTGGTTCCCCTGATGATTTATCATGCTGTTCCGAGCGAAGCGTTGAAAGTGAATTTGAAGATCGAAACACCCGCTGGGTGGAAGGTCGTTTCCGGGCAGGGCGAATTTGGGTTGGCGGCAGAAAGTTCGACCGCGCTGCGCGTTGAGATCGAGACACCGGTGCTCACCGCGGAAGAGCTGAAGAAAACCGTGCCCCAGGAAGTGAAGGTTCGCGCCGAAGCAGATGGCAAATCGATTGGAGACGTGAGATTGCGCGTACTGCTGCGGCCGAATGCGCTGCCGCAGTGAAATAGTTTGACTGGACTTAAAGGGAGATATTCGTATGAACACAAACATTCTGCGGACGCTGACACTTTTGTGCGTTGTTGCGCCTACTTTGGTGCACGCGCAACAGCCGAGCGCGTTACGGCCGGTGCACACGTTTTCGATTGTCGCGCGCGACCCGCAAACGGGCGATCTCGGGGTGGCCGTGCAATCGCACTGGTTTGCTGTGGGCGCCGAGGTGACCTGGGCGGAAGCAGGAGTGGGCGCGATCGCCACGCAATCGTTCATTGATCCGGGATACGGCAAGCTGGGGCTGGATCTCGTGCGCGCGGGCAAGAGCGCAGATGAGGCGTTGCGCGCGCTGCTGGCCGTGGATTCTCACGCCGATTCCCGGCAAGTTGCTATCGTCGATTCCCACGGAAATGTGGCTTGCTTCACCGGCGCGAAAGACACTCCCGAAGCGGGATGCGCCGTTGGGAAGCTGCGCAAGATGGCGAACGGCTCGGCTACCCATGCGGACAGCGTCATGGACGAATTGGCGGAGAAACTTGGCCTGCTCATTTATCTGGGGTCGGACTTTTCCGCGCAGGCCAACCTGATGGAAAAGAATACCGTGTGGCCGGCGATGGCGCGCGCTTACGAAGAAAATGCGCAGGCGACTTTCGCCGATCGGCTGGTGGCGGCGCTCGAGGCGGCGCAAGCCCAGGGCGGCGATATCCGCGGCAAACAATCAGCAGCCATTCTCATCGTGCGCGGCAAATCCACGGGACAACCGTGGGCTGACAAGATTGTGGACCTCCGCGTGGACGATTCCGAGGAGCCGATCAAGGAATTGAAGCGCCTGCTGAAATATCACAAGGCGTATGAATATATGGAGCAGGGCGACGTTTGCTCCACGAACCGGGACTGGAAATGCGCGGTGGACAATTACGGCGCAGCGGAGAAACTGCTGCCGGAGCAGATGGAAGTGGTGTTCTGGCACGCGGTCACGCTGGTGACCAGCGGCGACGTGGAAGCTGCGCTTCCGCTATTCCGCAGGGTTTTCAGCAGAGAACCCAAGTGGGCGGAGCTCGTCGGACGCCTGCCAAAGGCGGATCTTCTCCCCAATGATCCGAAGTTGATCGAACGAATCAAGGCGCAACTACCGGAATAAATCGCGGCGCTCTCTCTCATCATTTCTTGGGGCGCGCGGCTTCGAGTTGTTCCCAGGCGGCATCGGGAATCATCGCCAGATCGTTGAATTCACCAGCGCCGCGCAGCCACTGCCCGCCGTCAATCACCACACATTCGCCGTTGATATATTCGGCCATGTCGCTGATCAGGAAGACCGCGAGATTCGTGAGTTCGTCGTGTTTGCCAAAGCGCTTCATCGGATGCTTGTTGAGGGCATGCTCTTCAAACTGCTGCGAAGGAATCAGCCGAGACCACGCGCCTTCGGTAGGAAACGGCCCGGGCGCGATCGCGTTCACGCGGATGTGATATTTGGCCCATTCCACCGCGAGCGAAGCGGTCATCGCCAAGACGCCCGCCTTGGCGCAGGCCGAAGGTACAACGTAACCCGAGCCGCAATTTGCCGCGGCGTAGGTCGTGGAAATGTTCAGGACGTTGCCGCCGAGGTTTTTCGCGATACGGCGTCTGGCGAAGGCCTGGGTGCAATGAAAAGTACCGTTGAGGACGATGCCGACAACCGCTTGAAAAGCATTTGGCGACAGTTTTTCCGTGCGGGCCATGAAGTTTCCGGCGGCGTTATTCACCAGCGTATCGATTTCGCCCCAGTGATTCTCGGCGGCGGACATAGCGGATTCGACGGCGTCGTACTCCCGGACGTCGCACGTGGTGAAAGCGGCCGCACCGCCATCGCGGTGAATCTCTTCGCAGGTCTTTCTAAGAGGCTCCTCGCGGCGTCCGATGATGAAGAGACGCGCCCCGAGCTTGGCGAAGTGCAGGGCCATGGAGCGGCCCAGGCCGGTGCCGCCGCCGGTCAAGAAAATGGCGCGGCTTTTGAGGAGATCGGGCTGAAACAAGTGGCACCGCCTTTCCGGGACGAGATTGTATCAGGCTACAGAGCAGGCGCGGCGGCAGTTCGGGCGGAGAGAGCCGTGCGATTGCCGAAACCCCTGGTTCAAAGCAAAGGCGGGGTGGGGACCTGGTCCCACCCCGCCTTTTGGCGCGGACGCGGTTTCCCGCTATCCGCAATTACGCCGTGGAATGAACGCCTCTCTGCTCGCTTCCCGCTTTGCAGCCCGGACTGCACGACCTGCGGCCATGCACCTGCTCGCTTGTTCCATCTTCGAGAGATGGTCCAGTCCGGCTTTACCTGTTTTGTTCATGACACCCTCGACGGGGTCACGAGCGCGGAGCGGATGAGCACCCGCACTTCAGGGAAGCGCAGCCAGGAGCGTATCCACGGCGTGAATCAAATCCTTCCAGGCCGCTTCCACGGCCTCTTGAAATTTTGCCAACTGGGCGTCATCAGCATCCTCGAGGTCCGCGATGCGCCGCTTGAATTCTGCAAAGCTGGTGCGCACGTATTCGAGTTCCCAGTAATGCTCGAGCTTGACGCTGACCTTCTGTTTGGCGAAGCGGCCCTTAAGCTGGGCCACGCGGGCCGCCAAATCCTCGACTTCCCCGACAACTTGATCCAAGCATGCTTCCTTCAGCAACATGACCGCCTCTCAACGCCCGAGGAGAAAAGACACAAAGAGAAAAACGCCTTGCAGAGAAGGAAGCAGTTGGTTCGCCAAAAGTGAGTTGGGCTAAGAGACTGAAAACAAGATGGATGAGGGTTTCTCAGAGAACGAACGAGCTCGCCAATGGGTGGAAAAACGCAAGTGTTCATGACAGGGGCTGAAAATCACTCAGTTTGTTAGCGGAGATCGGCTCTGCTCATCGGTGTACGAGGCGATAGGCCGAATTGCGGTCATGGTTTTGTTCGACCGCCAACGAGATCCAAACTAGAGCGACAGACTCCAGAAGGCGAGCGTTCAATCGCGGAAGAAGGTGATCGGCACCAGAACCCAATTCTTTGGCGAGGCGGGCGGCAGCGAGATCGGCACAGGCATCGTCAAGCGAGTCCAGGGCGAGACCGCGGGCAACCCTACTGGGCAGGGCCGATAAAGGCGGGGATGGGTCGGCCGAGGGCTTTCTCGTATTCGGTGATGTAGACGAGATTGCCGGGGAATTCTTCGGTGAGGTCTTTCAGGAGTTTTTGAGCGAGAGCATTTTGTTTTTCGCGGCGAGCGGAAAGTGCCAAAAGGATTTGGGCGAAGGGCTTGAGGTATCGGCCGCCATCAACGGTCTTCTGCACCTGCTCCATGCCGAGCCGTTTGTCGCCGTGAACGCCGCCGAACCAAAGCATGAAGCGCGCCGAACCGGGGAGCGAGCCGATGATGTAGTTGGCGCAGCCGAGGGCGACATAGGCGTCGTAGGCGTCAGGGCGCTGCTGGAGAAGCAGTTCCGCGTTGACGTTTGCTTCCTTCAGGTGCTTCAGCGCGTCGAGATGTTTTTTCAGGAGCATGCTGTAGGCGTCCGATTCCATGCCGGCTGCGAGCGTGAGGACATAAAGACCTTCAGGATCGCGCGGGTTTTTCTTGAGACGCTGAAACGCGAGTACGCGGGCCTTGGCAACGGCGGATTGAAACCCCTGGATGCGGCCGGGGTCAGGCGTGCCGGTAATGCCACCGAGGAAGCGCTTGTCGTTGAGGAAATAGTCGCTGGTGAGAACGTGCTGGAGATAAAACTCCTCGAAGAGATAGCTGGCAGCAACGGCAACCTGGCCAAAAGGCTCGTCGGGATGATCGTTGGCCCATTTTTCAAAGATTTCGCGCGCTTCAGGAAACTTTTGTACGTAGAGATCGTGAAAACCATCTTCAAGTTCGGGGATGGAAGAGAACGCGGGAGTGTCAGATGGCAGCGCAGAAGCGGCCTGTGCAAAGGTCAAGGGAGCAAACAAAGTGAGCGTGAGTACGGCGGCCGTCAGGAATGCACAGAGGTAGCGCATCATCGAAAACCCTTCAGAACAATCCCGGCACAAAACGAGGTTTGTCCGACATGGCGGAGCGGTATTGCGCATCGGCGAAGAGCACGCGTTCTTCAGTGGCGAGGCGCTGAGAAAGCACGAGAATATGGGCGAGCGAACCGGCAAGCGCGGTGATCCATGCGGAGTGAATCAGCGGGAGGACCAGCATCTCGACGAAGACAGCAGCGTAGTTGGGATGGCGAACGTAACGGAAGGGGCCGGTGGTGACGACGCCGAGGCTTGTGGAGTTCACGACCTGAACATTCCAATGATTTCCGAGAGTGCGAATGACCCACCAGCGGACGAGATTGGCGGCGAGGAAAACGACAAAGCAGATTGCGGCGAAAACGGGAAAGAAAGGACGGTGGAGAAACACCACTTCGACGGCGGCTCCGATCAGAACGGCAGTGTGCAGGAGCACCATCCACCGAAAGCGGGGATCATCCACTCTGGCGGCGCCACGGGCTACCATCTCCCGCTGGTGGCGGCGGGAAATGCGGAGTTCCACGAGGCGCAGGGCCGCGACCGCGCCGAGGAGAACGAGAAATGCGATAACACTCAGTTCCATTGCAGCAACAAGAATTCGGCGCTAAAGCCCGGACCAAAGGCGCCCGCCAAGGCATATTCGCCGGTCTTGAGGGGGCGCTTCTCCAGCCACTCCTGAAGAATGAACAGGATGGTAGCGCTGGAAAGGTTGCCAACATTCCTGAGGATGTCCCAGGAGGGCTGGGTATCGCACTTGCAGAGGCCGAGTTCTTTCTCGATGTTGCCAAGGAGGCGCGCGCCGCCGGGATGCAGGATCCAACCCTTGATGTCGCTTTGGACCTTGCCGCAACGCGCAAGGAAATCGTGGACCAAGCCCTGGATTTTGGCGCCGATCATCTCCGGGACGTCTTTAGCGAGAAGAATGTGGAAGCCAGAATCGCGGAGGTCGAAGCCCATGGCGTCAAGGGAATCAGGGAAGGTATAAGTTTCGGTGGCGAGGATGCGGGGGCCGGGCTTCTCCTGGCCGGTAACCACCACGGCGGCGGCGCCATCGCCGAAGAGGATGGAGGAAATCAGATTGGCTTGCGAGATGTCCTTGCGCTGGAAAGTGAGTGAAGGCAATTCCACGGCGATGATAAGGACATTGCCGCCGGGATGGGCGCGAAGATAATCGGCGGAACGGGAAAGGGCCATGGCGCCGGCAGCGCAGCCGAGCTCGGTGAAGGGCATGCGGTGGACATTAGAGCGGAAGCCCATCAAATTGATGAGGTGCGCGTCCAGGGAAGGAATCATGAAGCCGGTGCAAGAAACGGTGATGATCAGGTCGATGTCGGTGGGGAGAAGGCCGGCGCGCTCGAGGCACTTTTCGGCGGCTTCACGGCCGAGCTTGACGGCGTGATCGATGTATTCATTGTTGGTTTGGGCGAGGGGGCGCGGCTCGATGGTGTAGTCGATGGGGAAAATTGCGTTGCGATGATGAACCTGGGCATTATCAACGATGGACATCATGGCTTCGAGGCGGCGTTCGGGGATATCGAAGACGCGGCCCATGTAGTATTTCACGTCGTCGCGGGTGATAGAGAAAGGAGGGACAGCGGTGGCGGTCGCGGCGATGGTGGCATAGGGGGAATTGCCGTTCGATGAAACCGGGCTCGGTTGACTCACTTGTACCATCCACTATTCTGAAGGAATAAACACAAAAATTCACGGCCCAGCAACATGAATACGCAAGTATACGGGGCGGAATATTCGAGAGGGTTACTGTACATCAAAACTGACCGTAGAGGAAACGGCACGCGACACAGACAGGTGACGAAGAGCGCACAGATTGAAAACGAAGGGGATACAGATGAATTACAAGACGACAGTCGGACGATGGGCGGCGGTGGTTCTGATACTGGAGCTGATTCTCGTCGGGGGCGTGTTGCGGGCGCAGGAGAAGGCCAGCCCCCTGCTGGTGATGATTTCCATTGATGGATTGCGGCCGGACTACGTGACGGCTGCAGACGCACACGGAGGAAAAGTCCCGAATTTGCGACGGTTCATGAAGGAAGGAGCGTACGCGGAGGGTGTCATGGGAGTGGTACCGACGGTGACCTACCCGAGCCACACGACCTTGGTGACCGGGGTGTGGCCGGCGGCGCACGGGATATGGGGGAACGCCACGTTCGATCCGCTGCAGAAGAACTATCAGGGCTGGTATTGGTACGCGGAGGATATTCGCGTGGCGACGGTGTGGGACGCGGCGGCACAGGCGGGGCGAACCACGGCGAGTATCCAGTGGCCGGTGACGGTGGGCGCGAAAATCACCTGGAACATTCCGGAATTCTGGCGCGCGGGAACGGCGGAAGACGCCAAGCTGCTGCGTGCGGTGTCCACGCAGGGGTTGCTGGACGAGGCGACGGCGGAGATTGGAGAGTACCGCGGAGGAATTGATACGTCCACGGAGGGCGATGAGGTGCGCGGGAAGTATGCAGTGTGGCTGCTGGAGAAGAAGAGGCCGGGGTTGCTGACATTGCATTTGACGGCGCTGGATCACATCGAACACGAGACTGGGGTGTTCAGCGCGGAAGATATTGCGACGCTGGAACGATTGGACGGGATAATCGGAAAAGTGCGGGAAGCGGCCGAACGAATTGCGCCGGGGAGGGCGATTGTGGCGGTGGTCTCTGATCACGGCTTCGCGAATTACGACCAGCAGTTGAATCTGTTAGCGGCGTTTCGCGAGGCGAAGCTGTTCACCGTGGATGAGAAAGAAAAGATCACGGATTGGCGGGCGATGCCTTGGGAGACGGGAGGGTCGGCAGCGATTGTGTTGAAGGATGCGCAGGATAAGGCGACGCTCGGCGAAGTCCGCGCGCTGCTGGCGAAGCTGTTGGCGGATCCGGCGGATGGGATTGATCGCGTGCTGGAGGCGGAGGAGTTGCACAAGCGGGGCGGCTACCCGAATGCGTCGTTTTTCGTAAGCTTGAAGCCGGGGTGGAGGACGGGGGCTGTGCTGACGGGGCCGGTCGTGGCTAAGGTGAAGCCCGGAGGAACGCACGGGCACTTGCCGGATGTGCCGGAGTTGCGGGCGGCGTTTTTCGTTGTGGGGCCGGGGATTCCGGCGGGGCGGGATTTGGGTTTGATCGATATGCGGGATGTGGCGCCAACGCTTGCGAAGCAGGCGGGGCTGGTGCTGAAGGGAGCGGAGGGGAAGGCGGTGCTGCCGTAGGGGCTCTTTAGTCTTGATAATTGGACTTACGGGGGAACTGGGCGTGCGTGCGGATGTGCACCGCTATCGCTCTTCCTGCCCAGCCCCTTTCCTTTCAACACCTGCGCACTCCTCTCCTCCAACTCCTTTCTCTTCAACACATGCACATCTGTTTCATTCCAAACCACTTATAAACACTGCATTTGCCACACATACGAACCTCGTTTTCCTTAACTCCTTCTCTTGCATCACATACGCAAAAAAGCATGCGCTGTCGGCGCGCCGACAGAATCGCCGACTGGGCCTGTTTGCAGGCCCCTGTGATCAACCACGGGATGGCAACTGAGCCCGACGGCAAATGGTGCGACGGGATTAGAAGACGAAGGATCAGGGGAGGGATTTGTGGCGGGCGGAGCGGAGGATGGTGTGGAACTGGACGAACACGTGGTCGTCGTCGGCGTGCTGATCGTGGCAGGCGAAACACATGGGAGCTGGGAGGGCTTTGGCGGTTGCGGCGAGGTCGCCGCCTTCCCCGAAGGAGAAGTAGGCCCAGCCTTCCTTGAAGCGTGAGGAATCCTTGACGGAGACGGCGAGGCCGGTCATTTCGCCTTCAAAATAGCCGCCCTTGTTGATGCTGGCTTTCTGGGCGGGCTGGTAGACCACGAGGAGGAACGTGGTCTTTTCGGGGAATTTGCCGGTGGAGCGGTAGGCATCGAAGGCTTCGGGCTGGGTGTAGACGTTATGGAACTCGCCGGGACCCTGCTGGTGGTCGTCGGAATAGGTCATGCCGATGTTGGAGCCGACGAAGGTCCAGTGCTCGAAACTGGTGGGGCGGAGGAGCGCTCCCGAGGCGTCGAATTGCGGGAGCGGCATGGAAGGAGAGTCAGGCTTGGCGGACGGGCGGGACTCGACGAAAGGCAGAGTGGCCAGGAGAGCGGCAATGGGGAGAAGAAGGAAAGCACGCATGGGGTACCTCGCGACGGTGAGATTGTGCGACGAATTGGATAGGGAAGCAAGAAGGCAGAAAAGCAGAGGATAGAAATTAGAAATTAGAAAAGAGAAGAAGGACGGTAACACAGAGATCACAGAGGTAGGAACACAGAGGTCACAGAGAAGAGGCGAAGAAGCAGATTCCTCCGCTCCGGGATGGCCAAGGGCGCATTCCCTCCGGTCGGAATGACAATTCTTCTGAATTGCGCGGCTAGTGGGCGGCTTCCTGGGAAGCGCGGATTTCCTGCCAGCGGCGGGGGCGCTTGTTGTACTGCAATACTTTTTTGCGGAGGCGGATGGATTTGGGGGTGATTTCGACGAACTCGTCGTCGGCGATGAATTCAATGGCCTGTTCGAGGCTGAGTTGGCGATGAGGAATGAGGCGAATGGCTTCGTCGGCGGAGGAAGAGCGCATGTTGGTGAGCTTCTTTTCCTTAGTGACATTGACTTCCATATCCTGCTCGCGGGAGTTTTCGCCGACGATCATGCCTTCGTACACTTCGATGACCGGGCCGATGAAGAGTTCGCCGCGTTCCTGGAGCCCCCAGAGGGCATAGGCAGTGGAAACGCCGGGGCGATCGGCGACGAGGGCGCCAGTGGGACGCAGAGCCATGTCGCCGCCATATTCCATCCAGCCTTCAAAGATGGAATGGATAAGCGCGGTGCCGCGAGTATCAGTTAGGAGCTGGCTGCGGAGGCCGATCAAGCCGCGCGAGGGAATTTTGAAGTCGAGGCGCACGCGGCCGGAGCCATGATTGCTCATTTTGAGCATTTCGCCGCGGCGGCTGCCGATGGTTTCCATGATGATGCCGATGAAGCTTTCGGGAATATCGATGACGAGGCGCTCGACAGGCTCGAGCTTCTTGCCGTTTACGGTGTGCACGACGATTTCGGGCTTGCCGACCATGAGTTCAAAACCTTCGCGGCGCATGGTTTCAATGAGGATGGCGAGCTGGAGTTCGCCACGGCCGAGAACGCGAAAGGATTCGGGCGTGTCCGTGTCTTCAACGCGAATGGAAACGTTGGTGAGAAGTTCCTTGGCGAGGCGATCGCGGAGATCGCGCGAAGTGACATAGTTGCCTTCGCGTCCGGAAAGCGGGCTGGAATTGACGCTGAAAATCATGGCGAGGGTGGGCTCGTCAATGATGAGCGGCTCGAGGGGAGCGGGGGTTTCGAGACTAGTGAGCGTTTCGCCGATCTGAATGCCTTCGACGCCGGCAATGGCAACGATGTCACCGGCAACGACGGTTTCGGCTTCGTCACGTTCGAGGCCGCGGAAAGTGAAGAGCTTGGTGATTCTGGTGGAGATGAGTCTACCGTCCAGCTTGCTGATGCCGACATCCTCGCCGCGATTCAACGTGCCATTGAATACGCGGCAGATCGCCAGGCGGCCGAGGAATTCGGAGTAGTCCAAATTGGTGACTTGAAGCTGGAGGACGCCGGCGGGATCGCCAGTGGGAGGGGGGATATTGGCGACGATGGCTTCGAAGAGCGGGAGAAGATCGCGAGAATCATCGCCGATCTTGCGATGAGCGACGCCGGCGCGGGCGTTCGTGTAGACGATGGGAAAGTCGAGCTGGTCTTCGGTGGCGTCCAGATCGATGAAGAGGTCGTAGATTTCGTTGAGGACTTCTTCGGGACGAGCGTCGGGGCGATCGATCTTATTGAGGACGACGACCGGGGGAAGCTTGGCGGCGAGGGCTTTCTGGAGGACGTAGCGGGTTTGCGGGAGCGGACCTTCGCTGGCGTCGACGAGGAGAACGACGCCATCCACCATGCGGAGGGCGCGTTCGACTTCACCGCCGAAATCGCTGTGGCCGGGCGTGTCGACGATATTGATCTTTGTGTCGTGGAAAAAGAGAGCGGTGTTTTTGGCGAGGATGGTGATGCCGCGCTCGCGCTCAAGGTCGTTCGAGTCCATGACGCGCTCGACGACGGCTTCATTGGCGCGAAAGATGCCGGATTGGCGGAGCATGGTGTCCACGAGGGTGGTTTTGCCGTGGTCCACGTGGGCGATGATGGCGATGTTGCGAATCTGCTTGTTCATTTTCGTGAAAGCGTCTTGAGACAAAAATAGCTGCTGAGAAAACCAGCAGCCCGGACGAAACCTTTCTTCATCGGATACAGGTGCGGTTACAAAGTACTATTTTAGCAGAGGCGGGGCGGGCGGGCCAACGGAGGATTTGGGGCGTGGTGAGGCGAGTCTTTGAGTGGGCGGCTTGCGGGCGGCACGAGGATCTTCACTTTCTCAGCGAAAATCGGGATAGATCTCGTCAGCGATCCAATAATTTTCCAGAAGAATAGCGAAGAGCGTCCCTGCCAACAAGAGTACCCAGCGGCGGCGTCTCCAAACAGCGGCAATGGCGGAGTGCTGCATAGGGATGTCAACGAAGTAGGCGGCGCAGTAACAAGCGTTCGCAAGCAATGCCAGGATGGCAAAGAGGAATAGCGAAGTCAGTGTCAATGCCGGGCGGAAGTGAGGCCAAGTCACGACAAGCCAGACAACAACGACAACGGAGAGGGCAAGATTATAGAAGACGCGGCGAAGCTCCCAAAAGCGGATGGCATCGGCGAGGAGCGCGCGAAAGGGAGCAAGTGGCGACTGGGGAGGAGCGGGTGATTGCGTTGGACGAGGAGATAGCATGGGAAAAGGATACGCCTTTGCTTCTTATTGTCAAGTACTTTGTATAGCAAAGACAAGTCTTCGCGGTAGCCGGGGATTTCGGACGCGCCAGCGGGAGAAGGGCTCGTGCGAATGAAACCGCCTGACCGAGGGCACGGAAGTAGGTGTGGTATGCTCACGGCGAATTTGCGGGCGCGTCTGAAAATATTGAGACAAAGGCGAGGATGCGAATGAAAAGCATGCGGAAACCGAAATGGGTGCTGGCCGCAGTGGTGCTGCTGGCGGCGATGGCTGGGGCGCGGGGGCAGGAGAAGGCGCGGCCGGACCTGGCGAAAATGTTCGAGAAGAGCGAGGCGATGATACCGGTGCGGGACGGGGTGAAGCTGCACACGGAGATTTACACGCCGAAGGACGCGAAAGAGCCGCTGCCGATCATCATGATGAGGACACCGTATGGAATTTCGGCGGCGGACAAGGGCTACAGCCGGATGCTGTATGAGAACGCGGACTTGTTCGCGGACGGGTACATTTTCGTGTTTCAGGATATTCGGGGGCGGTACGGCTCAGGGGGAAAGTTTGAGATGAACCGGCCGCTGCACGACCCAAAAGATGCGAAGGGCGTGGATGAGAGCACGGACACGTACGACACGATCGAGTGGCTGGTGAAGAACGTGGCGAAGAACAACGGGCGCGTGGGGATTTGGGGGATTTCGTACGACGGATTCCTGGCGGCGATGGCGATGGTGAACCCGCACCCGGCGCTGAAGGCGGTTTCCGAGCAAGCGTGCATGGGGGACGCGTGGATGGGGGACGATTTTTTCCACAATGGAGCGTTCCGGTTGAGCTACGGGTTTGAATATGCGGCGCTGATGGAGACGTCAAAGGAAAACTCGAGCTTCACGTTCGACAAATTCGATGTATTCGACTGGTTCCTGCGGCTGGGAGTACTGTCGCACGCGAACGAGCGGTATCTGCACGGGAAAATACCGACGTGGAACAATTTCGTGGCGCATCCGGCGTACGACGAGTTCTGGAAGATCCACGCGATTGAGGCGGGGCTGAAAGAAGCGAAGGTACCCAATTTGAACGTGGCAGGCTGGTGGGACCAGGAGGATTTTTACGGGCCGATGAGAACTTACGCGAACCTGGAGAAAACGGACGCGAAACACCTGAACTACCTGGTGGTGGGGCCGTGGAATCACGGCGGATGGTCAAGCGGGCCGGGGAATTCGCTGGGAGAGATACCGTTTGGGTCGGACACGGGGGTGTATTTCAGGCAGAAAGTTGAAGCGCCCTGGTTTGCATACTGGCTGCACGACAAGGGGAGCTTGCCGTTGAAAGAGGCGTTGCTGTTCCAGACGGGAAGCGACACGTGGACGAGCTTTGATGCCTGGCCGCCGCGCGAGGCGAAGACGCAGAGTTTGTACTTTGGTGAGAATGGCCGACTTTCATTTGAAGCGCCGAAGACGGAATCGCAAGAGGCGTTTGACGCGTACGAGAGCGACCCGGCGCATCCCGTGCCATACCGCCAGCGGCCGGTGGACATGACGTATCCGGGAGATCATCCGGGAAGCTGGTACACGTGGCTGGTACAAGACCAGCGTTTCGTGAACGACCGGGCGGACGTGGCGACATGGCAGACGGAGGAGTTGAAGGAAGACGTGACGCTGGCGGGGCAGGTGACGGCGAAGCTGTATGCGTCCACGACGGGAACGGACAGCGATTGGGTGGTGAAACTGATTGACGTGTATCCGCAGAAGGTGGATAGCGATTGGAAGCTTTCGGGATATGAGCTGATGATCGCGGACGAGATTTTCCGCGGGCGCTACCGGAAATCGTATGAGAAGCCGGAGCCGGTTGTGGCGGGAGAGGTGACGCCGTACACGATCGATTTGCACACGGCGAATCATGTATTTTTGAAGGGGCACCGGATTATGGTGCAGGTGCAGAGCACGTGGTTTCCGCTGTATGACCGGAACCCGCAGAAGTATGTGGGGAACATCTTTGAGGCGAAGGAGTCGGATTATCAGAAGGCGACGCAGAGGATTTACCGGTCGAAGGAGTATGCCTCGAGGGTGGAGATATCGGTGGTGCCGGAAAAGCAGAAATTAGAAGTTGGAAATTAGAAATTAGAAGAGATGGATTCCTCCACTGCGGGGCGGCAGAGAGCGGCGGCCCTCCGGTCCCCTCGACTGCACTTAGGGCAGGCGGGATGACAGTGTGCTTTGTTGCGTACGGGGAAATCGGAGGGAAAGGAAATGAAGATTGTCGGGGTGATTGCAGCCGCAAAAGTGGCGGCCCTTCGAAGCTCAGGGTAAACAAGCCACCGCACTCCAAATTAACGGGAGACGAGGGCGGAAGGGGGGGCGGAAGGGGGAATGAGGGGACTGTCGGGGCGGAGGTTGAGGACGACTTGGAACCACCAGTTGGGCTGATAGCGAATCTGGACGGGAACGCCGCGAAGATTTCCCTGAGTGCCGACGAGGATCGAGAAGGTGACCGTCTTGCCGGTCTCTTTGTGCTTTGAGACATAATCGAGCTGAAGCAGGTTGGCGTAGGAAGTATCGAGAAGGACGGTGCTGTTGGGGCCATGGAGCTGCACGGGAAGCTTTTGGAGGGGAAGAACTCTCTCCAGGGTCAGGGTGTTTTCCTGGGCGTCGTGGACGTAGCAGCGTGAGAGTGGAGCAGCCTGGCCGGCGAGAGCGGCGTCCATAAGGTCCGCGACGGTGGCCAGGAAAGAGGCGGAGCGGGGGCAGCGCGAGCGGTCTTCGAGCGAACGCACGGGGCGATCGGCAGCGGCAATGCGGTCGAACATGAGGGGCTCGGCCAGGTTGTATTGGTGAAGGTTGAAGTCCGTGTCGGACAGCAAGGGAACGATGGTGGAAAGCGCGCGAAAGGGCTCGACGCGGCTGAGGATCCCGGTGAAGGAGTGCTGACCCTGCTCCTGTTCTTTTCTTAATTCGCTTTGCATCTCGCCGACGGACCTGCCGCGGGATGACTTCATAAACCCAAAAAAGGCGCTGGAGGTGACATCGTCCTCGCGGGAAGGGAGCGAGATGGGATCCTTGTGCCAGGCCACTTCGGTGCCGGCACCCCAGCGGTTGACGGCACGGGGGGCTTTCTGCGGATCGCTGCCGAAGAGGACCTGAAAGAATTCCGCGCGAGGATCCTGCGAGGAAATGCCACGGCGGATATACCCTCCGCCGACGTCGTCCTTGCCAACCCAAAAGAAGATGAGATGGACACGGGCGGTCATGATGTAGTCGAACTCGACGCTGCTGCGGAGGGGAGAGCGCACCCATTGAAGAGCTTCGACGATGAGTTGACGGTCAGCGAGGTTTGAGGTGGAAGCGGTGGCAGCAAAAAAGGTGAGGAAAAAAAAGAGGAACAGACCACGGTGGAGGAAGGTCCTCATGGGGAGAGGACGTTCGTTGAGAGGAAGAGATTGCAAAGTTGAATCATGCCGCGATAGTGCAGGAGATGATATTACGCGGATTTGACGAAGAATTGAACGGATGAAGATGACTGAACGAATGTGCTGAAAAAGGTAACGGAAGCGTGAATCTTGAACGCAGAGTCATCCATGAGTAACACAGGGTTCCTACGCTAAGGAAAATTGAACCCTGGTAGCCAGCGAGCAGGACAGGGAAGGGAGCGTACCATGGAGGGCGGGCCCACTCTCGTTCACAGGTTTGATCCGCGTGTGACGTTTTCCCGGCAGTACCGGCGGAGTGAGGTGATGCTGATGCCGCAATTTTTCGAAGCACTGCCGCTGCGGCTGCTGGAGAACGCGTGGCACGCGCTCTCCGACGCCCCGGGGGAGTTCGGGCGGCGCCACTGGATGACACGGGTATTCATCGAGGAAGGCGGGAAAGTGCTGCCGCTCTCGCAATTCACCGGGACGCGATTCCACCGCATGATTGACAGATTCCGGTGGGTGATCGGACTGGTGGCGAACCCAATACTGCGGCCTGCGCTGCGCTTGGCTTCTCTGGGAAATGAAGAAGGAGGGTTATGAGATCCACGCCGCGAGTGGCGCTGTTCTGCGAGACCTTCCACGAAATTAACGGAGTGGCGCTGACGGCACGGCAACTGGTGGCGTATGCGCAGAGGCACGGGTTGCCGCTGCTGGCGATTCACGGAGGAAAGCAGAAATCGCGAGAGCAGGAAGGAAGCGTGACGCGGGTCGAGTTGACGCGTGGGTGGGCGAGCGTGGGGATCGAGCGAGACCTGCGCTACGATTTCGCGTTCTGGCGGTATGGAAATGCTATTGGGGAAGAGCTTCGGGCCTTCCGGCCGGACGTCATACACATCACCAGCCCGGGCGAATTGGGACAGTTGGGCGTGTACCTGTCGCGGAAACTGAAGATACCATTGGTGGCGTCGTGGCACACGAATTTTCACCAGTTTGTGGCGAGGCGGCTGCAAAAACTGATTGGGTGGATGCCGGAAGGGATTTCGCGGCCGACGGTGGCGTGGTCGCAGGAGAACGGGCTGCGAATCCTGTTGTGGTTTTATGGAATGGCGAACGTGACGCTGGCGCCGACGGTGGAACAAGTGGCGTGGCTGGAAAAGGAACTAAAGCGGCCATCGTTTCTGATGCCACGCGGTGTGGATAGCGAACAATTTCATCCGCGGCGGCGCACGGCGACGGACGGGATACTGCGATTGGGATTTGTGGGGCGCGTGACGCCGGAGAAAGGCGTGCGGCTGCTGGCGAAAATTGAACGAGCGCTGGAGGAGAGCGGGCAGAAGGACTTCCGGATTGTGATTGTCGGCCACGGGAGCGAGGTGGCGTGGCTGAAACGGACGTTGAAACACGGAGAATTCACGGGAGTGCTGCGGGGAGAAGAACTGGCGCGAGCGTACGCGAACATGGACCTGTTTGTGTTTCCTTCGCGAACGGACACGTTTGGGAACGTGATTCAGGAGGCGGCGGCATCGAGGGTGGCGGCAGTGGTGACCAATGAAGGCGGGCCAAAGCATCTGGTGTTGCCGGGGATTACCGGACGGATCGCGAAAACGAATGAGGAATTTGTGACCGCCGTGGTGGAATTGACGAAGAACCTGGAAGAATTGCGGCGAATGGGAGAGGCGGCGAGGGAGAATGTGGCGGGGTCGTCGTGGGATGCGGCGTTTGCGATGACCTATGCGGCCTACCGGTATTGTCAACCGGGAGTGGGGGAGGAATTGGCGCGCGAAAAAAAAGTGTTGGTGAGTGAAGCACCCGCGCGCGGAGTGATGGGACGGCCGCGATTCCCGGCGTAAATGTAGGGGCGGCGCGTTATTTTGTGGCGGCGGGCATTTCACCGGAATGGAATTCGGTCCAGGGGCCGGCTTTCATGTCGCGCAAGTAGGGTTCCTGCCAGGCGAACTCGGGATGAGCGGCGAGGAAGGGCTTGGCCAAGAAATCTTCGCCACAGGGATGGCCCGTGCGAGCGACGAGGCGCATGTCCTTGGCCATAGCGGAATCGGTGGCCTTGCCCTGGACGGCGCCGCCGGGATAGAACGCTCCCCAGCTCCAGATGGAAACGCCGCGTGCGATGGTATCGACGTGGCCGCAAAGCGTGCGCTCATCTGCCTCAGTCTTTTTCTCAAACGAATCGGCGTGGTCGGCGAGCATCTGCTGGGCGAGCGACACATCGATCTTGCCCTTGTTTTCATTGAGGAGTTGTTCCCAACGAACGCGGCGGGCGTTGGGCGAGGATTCCAGATTATTAGGGTCAAATTGCGGCGTGTCTTCCTTGAGGACCCTGGGATCGCGGGCCCAGTTGGAGCCGGCGAAGGCGCCGTCTTTGGTGCGCCAAAGTTTGTAGGCTTTGAGGCCCAGCTCGAGTTGCGCGATTTCGCCGGTCTTGCGATCGCCGAGGAGCCAATCGTTGGCGTAGCCGCCGTTGTTGCCGTCGAGCATGATGCGTGTGTAATCGTCGATGGAGCTAGCGTACTGAAGGGCTTTGCGCGCGCGGAAGAACTCGGGCTTGCCGCTGGGATCCCAACCTTCAAATTGCGTGATGGTGGTCTCGGTGACCATGAGGCCATCGGAATTGACGCCGAAATCGTCGTCGCTGGCGATGACGCCGGGGAATCCGTCCATGAGGATGCGGTAGCCGTGAGCGGGCTGAATATCGAAGATGATGCGCCAGCGTTCGCCGTTCATGTAGCTGGTCCAGTTGTTGTGAGCGATGACGATCTGGCCGTCTTTGGTCCAACTGCCGGTAGCAACGAAGGCGCTGCAGTTGCCGGGGCTCTTGAGATTCGGGGCGTTGGCGAGTTTTTCGCGTTTGTTGAGCCAGGGAACGTAGTAGTCGGGAACTTCCTCGAAGGAGTTGAGGGCGACGATGTCGTAAACGTCGAGCTGCGAACCGGTGTGGGCGTTCAGACCTTCCGCGATGCCCTGGAGTTCCTGCTGATATTCGGGATCGATTTTGGGCCAGAGCATTTCGCGGGCAACTTGGCGGAAGAAGGCCCAATCGCGCTGCGTGGAATGCACCATACCGGCCTGAACGGCGGGAAAGGCGTCCTGGATTTCCTTGGCGAGCATGTAGCCGTGCTGGAAGCCGATGGTGGCAGGGTCGCCTTCGAGATGGACGTAAACCCAGCCGCCACGCTCAAAGCTGAAAGCGCCTTTCAGGCGGGGATCGCTGGAGGCGGCGTGTTCGCGAGCGTACGCGACGGTGGAATCGAGGTCGTTCTTGGCGGCTTCGGCGTCGTTGGAGTGCTGTCCAGCCAACCACAATAGCGCCGTGCCGGCGATGAGGATGAGGACGGCGGCGAAGCGACGAATTCCATCGGACATGGGGAGAGGCTCCTTGGGATGAATGTGGCAGGCATTAGTGTACTACTGAAGAAGAGGAGAAGGGCTTGCGCGGAGGAGGCGGAGATTTTGCGGACAGAAGGGTGGATGGATTGAAGTTTGCCGACGTGCGGCAACCGTAAAAGCGGCGGCCAGCCGCCGCACTGCAAAATTATTTTGACGGGGGCGCTAGATCGGGGGGCGGGCCGATGTTATCGGGCAGCTTGCCGTTAAGGGAGTCGAGGAATTGCAGGAGGTCGGCGCGTTCTTCGAAGGTGAGGACATCGAGCGAGTGGATTTCCTTGTCGAGATGAGGATTCCAGTTGCCGCCGCCGATGTAGTGGGCGAGGGCGTCCTTGACGGTGGGGAAAGTGCCGTCGTGCATATAGGGGCCGCGGTTGGCGAGATTGCGGAGGGAGGGTGTTTTGAAGGCTCCCATATCGGCCTCGTTCTTGGTTTCGTTGTAGCGGCCGAGGTCATTCAGATTGCCGCGCGTATCGGCGCCAATGCCCAGATTGTGGAACTTGTTGTCCGTGAAAAGCGCGTAGTCTTTTCCGATGGGGTGGCAGACGGCGCAATTACCCTTCTTGGCGCTGATGAAGATTATCAACCCGCGCTGGGCGGCGGAAGGAAGCGCCCTCGAGTCGTGGCCATAGTAGAAACGGTCGAAGGGAGAATCGCCGGCGATGACGGTGCGCTCGAACGAAGCGATGGACTTCACAACGATGTCAATGGTGATCTGATCGGTGCCCCAGGCGTTCTTGAAGAGTTGGGGATATTTCGGATCGGATTGCAGGCGCTGCACAACGCCTGCTAGAGAATGGGCCATTTCCACGGGATTGGTCATGGGTCCTTTGGCCTGTTCTTCGAGGCTGGGCGCCCGGCCATCCCAGAATTGCAGGGAGTTGTAGGCGGAGTTGATGACCGTGGGCGAGTGGCGAGTCCCTAGCTTGCCCCCGACACCGTCTGAAAACGGTTGATTGTCCGAGAACGCGAATTGTGGGGCGTGGCAGGAAGCGCAGGAAATTGTGCCGTCAACGGAAAGCTGGGGATCGTAATACAAGCGGCGGCCGAGCGCGATGGTTTCTTCTGTCGGCGGATTGTCTGGGGGTATCGGAACCGGCGGCAATCCCAAAGGGGCTTTGATTTCAACGAGCTTTCCAAAGGGCATTATCACGGAACCTGAAGGAGCGGATTGCGCTCTGGCGGGAAGGTAAGCGAACGCTGCGAGGACGAAGAGGACCAGAAACACCATGACAAAGAGAGTGAGTTTGGTAGTGGGTTTCATGAAGGCACACCTCGGCGGCGCGAGAATAGCGCTTGGGAGGCCGGGGAAATGTGATGGCGGTCACGAAAAAGGGACGAGCGGGAAAACCGTGAGGCGCTCCGCTGTGAGCTGTTCTGAGGCAAAGGGGAATCCTTGAAGTGGCCAGAGCTATAGAGGTTGTGGCATTGCCTAACTGGGGTCGAGCAGTGCTCGACCCCTACGACGGGCGGAACAGGAGCTTCAGCAATAGCTGCAGGCTTCGTCGGCGACGCCATTGCCGGTGCTCATGCCGTCCTTCATGCGACGCAGACGGCGGCCGAGCCGCTCGGCAAGCTGATGGCGGGCGCGCCAGAGACGCGCCTTGAGGGTGTTTTCCGTAACACCAAGCTTCTTGGCCGCTTCAACCGTGGAGTAGCCCTCCACTTCGCGTAAGAGGAAGGCGGTGCGGAGGAGTGGCGAGAGGTCGTCCAGGTTCTCGTTGATCATTTCGCGGATTTCCGTGCCGGCATAGACCTGCTCCGGGTTGGGCCCGTCATCGGCAAAGCGCTCGGCGATGGGTAGTTCGTTCTCGTGCTGCGAATCGTCGAGGGAGACGGCGGCGCGAGCCTTGGCGCTGCGGCGCTTCATCAGCGCGGCGTTGATGACAATGCGCGTGAGCCAGGTGGAGAACTGCGAGCGCCCTTCGAAGCGCTTTAGGTTGCGATAAGCGGAAAGCAAGCCATCCTGCAGAGCGTCTTCGGCGTCCTCGGCATTGCCCAGAACGCGAAGAGCAGTCTGGAACAACTGGCGATGGTAGCGGCGAAAGAGAGTCTCAATCGCCTGGGCATCGCCCCGCTGGCCGGCCCGGATCAGCTTCCGTTCGCTAAGTTGCGGAATACTTATCACTTGCGTTGCCATTTGCTCCCCCCATGTAGCTTACTAGAGTAGTTAAGCAGAAGAAAGTTACAGAGACATTGCAGCCTCAATGTACAGGTATCCCCCCCTGAACCTTAGGCTTTTTCATCAACAGCAAAATCGGGATGACGGCGAAAAAGATGATGCCGAGCATTTTGAAATTGTCGAGGAAGGCAAGCATGGTGGCCTGCCTCTGCACGATGCCGTAGATCATGCCGTGGGCCTGGGCGGCGGCGCCCGAAGCAGACGAGCCGCCGGCCATATAGCCGCCAGTGAGGCTGGCGAGGGTTTTGTGATAGGCGGCGCTGAACGGGTTCACGTGCTCGATGAGATGAGCCGTGTGGAACTGCGTGCGGCGCTCGAGCATGGTGGTGACCGTGGCGATGCCCACACTGGCGCCGATGTTGCGGGCCAGATTGATGATGCCGGTGCCCATGTTGGTCTTTTCTCTGGGCACGGAGGCGAACGCGGCGACGTTGATGGGGATGAACAAGAAGGCCAAGCCAAAGGCTTGCATCATCCTTCCAAGCACGGCGTGGCGGAAGTCGAGGCCAAGGCTCCAGCCAGCCATGACGAATAAGGAGGATGCGGAGATGGCGCAGCCAAAGGTGATGAGGTAGCGGGTGTCCACGCGCGATACCAGGTAGCCGACGAAGGGCATGGTGAGCATGATGAGCGCGCCACCAGGCGAAAGCGCGAGTCCCGCCAACTCCGCCGGGTAGCCGAAGAGTTCCTGAAGCATCAGGGGAATCAGCATGGTGCTGGCGTAGAGCACGAACCCGAGGAAGAACATGGCAACGGTGGCTATAGCGAAATTGCGGTTTTTCAACATGCGGAAATCCACCACCGGTTCCTTGGCACGAAGTTCCCACAAAACACCGGCAACCACGCCGACGATCATGAGTATCAGGAAAAGTTGGATGAAGCCGGAGGAGAGCCAGTCTTCGCGCTGACCTTTGTCGAGAACGATCTGGAGGCTCCCCAAGCCCAGACTGATGAGGCCAAGCCCGATGTAATCGATGCGGAATCCCTGGGTCAGCTTCACGCGCTTCATGTAGGGCGGATCGGAAACGAGCACATAGGTGAGAAGGAGGGAGATGATGCCCACGGGAATGTTGATATAAAAAATCCAGCGCCAGGAATAGTTGTCTGTAATCCATCCGCCGAGCCATGGCCCGATTGTTGGCGCTACGACCACGGCGATGCCATACACGGCGAAGGCCATGCCGCGTTTGCTGAGCGGAAAGGTGTCGTTCAAGATGGCCTGCTCGCTGGGCTGCAAGCCCCCGCCCCCGGCGCCTTGCAGGATGCGGAAAAAGACCAACATTCCGAGGCTCGGCGCCAAGCCGCAGAGGAAGGAACTCGTAGTGAATAGAGCGACGCAGGTCATATAGAAGCGTTTGCGCCCCAGGATCGAGGAGAGCCAACCCGAAAGGGGGAGCACGATAGCATTCGATACCAGATAGGAAGTCAGCACCCAGGTGGATTCATCGGCACCAGCCGAAAGACTCCCGGAAATATGGGGTAGCGCGACGTTGGCGATGGAGGTGTCCAGCACTTCCATGAACGTGGCCAGCGTGACGGTAACGGCGATCACCCAGGGGTTGATCGAGCCGTCCGGCATGCGCAACTTCGATGTGATTCTCCCCAGCATTAGTTGCGAGTCTTCCCGTTGCGTTTAGTCGGTAATGACCGTTGCTTCCACATTCATGCCCGGCCGGAGGACGGCCACTTCCGGCGGAATCGGATCCAGGACAATTTTCACGGGGACGCGCTGAACAACTTTGACGTAATTGCCCGTAGCGTTTTCCGGGGGGAGCAAGCTCAGCACCGCCCCGGTAGCACCCGAGATGGAATCGACATGCCCGCTGAATGTCTTGCCGTAGGTATCTACTTTCAGATAGGCCTTTTGGCCGGGTTTCATACTCTTGAGCTGGGTTTCCTTGAAGTTGGCGGTGACCCAGACGTTGCGGAGTGGCACAACCACGAGCAAGCCCTGTCCGGGCTGGACGATTTGTCCCGGCTCGACTTGCTTGTGGGTGGCGACGCCATCGACGGGCGCGACGATGTTGCAGTAGCTCAAATTGAGGAGAGCGGCGTCGAGGGCCGCGCGAGTTTGATCCACCTTAGCGAGCTTGGCTTGGGCGTCGTCCGAGCGCATGGCCACGCGGCGCTGATCGGCATGGGCCGAAGAAACGCCCGCCTTGGCCTGTTCGACGCGCGCCTTCGCGGCATCGAGTTGCGCCCGCCAGATATCAATGTTGCGCCTGGCCTGAGCGAAGCGCTGCTCATCAGCGTTCAGGGCGCTGAGACTGGCATCGGCGTTGGCTTTAGCAGCGTCAAATTGCTGCTTGGAGATCTCGCCCTTTTCCATCAAAGGGGTGTAGCGCTCGAGATCGGATTTGGCGAGTTGCGCGTTGGCGCGGCTGCGATCGACATTGGCCTGCGCAAAGGCAAGGTCCGCGGTTTGCGCTTGTTCGTAGGAAGCCTGCGCGCGGAGGAGATCGGCCTGCGCACCGGCGAGTTGCGCATCCGCGCTGGATTGGCCACTGGCGACATTTTCGCTGGTGCGTGGAACATCCACACCCGCAGAACGCGCTTCGCCTTCCGCCAGAGCCAGCGCGCCTTTGGCCTGATCGACGGCGGCCTGATAATCCGCCGGCTCGATCTGGGCGAGCACTTGGCCGGCCTTCACGGCTTGATTGTCCTCCACGAGGACTTTGCCGATGCGGCCCGGGATTTTGGCGGCAATGGGGGTGATGTGGCCGTCAACCTGGGCGTCGTCGGTGGTTTCGCGATTGTGGAAATAAAGGAAGAGTACCAGCAGGGCAGCAAGCAGCACCACACCACCGATGACCAGCAAGCGGCGCACTTTCGGTGTGAGAAGGCCCTGCGGCGTCAGGTCCGTCTTGCGCGGCTCCGCGGGCGGCACTTTGACGTTCGCCGCATTCTCCAATCCAACTTCAATCTCGACACTCATCGCGTCCTCACTTCGAGTAAGTCTTTTCCATCTGCCCAACCGCGCGCGCAAAGTCTGCGCGAGCCTGGTTGAAGCGGTAGAGCGCCAGGATCTGGTTGTCGTTGGCGCGCGCCAGAGAATCCTGCGCGGAAATCACTTCGATGTTGTTAGCCACGCCGGCCCGGAAACGATCGCGGGCCTGGCTGACTTCTTCTCTTGCCAGCTCAACACCTAAATTGGCGACCTGTACTTCAGTACGCGCCGAATCGAGGTTTAGCAGCGAGGTCTTCACATCCAGGGCAATTTGATTGCGCAAATCGGCCTTCTGCTGCTCCAGTTTCTGGACTTCGAGGTCGGCCTTGGCGATTTCCGCGTGAATCCTGCCGCTGGTGAAGAGCGGGAAATTCACGCTGGCCTGATACTGGTATGTCGGGATGCCGTTGTTGACGGAGGTGCCGAGATAAGTCCAGTCGCCATCGAAACGCAGAGCAGGCAGGCGGGAGAACTGCGAGGCTTGCTTCTGGTAACGAACGACTTTTTCCTCTGCGAGAAGGGCCTTCCATTCCTGACGATCGGCGAGGGCGGCATCAATGCTGGCTTCGACTTCGGGCTGCGGCGTTTCAAAGAAGCTGAGCGAATCGGCCAGCTCGACCTTCTGGCGCGGATCGAGGTTGAGCAGTTTGCTGAGGCCATAAAGGGAAACTTCGCGGTCGTTTTCCGCTTCAATCAAGCGCTGTTTTTCGTTTTGCAGCTCGACGTTTGCGCGGAGAGTGTCAATGCCCGTGCCCACACCTTCTTTTTGCAAATCGGCAGCCTGATCATAGAGGGCCTGAGCCAACTCGACGCGGGATTTGGAGGCCCCGACGCTGGCCACGGCGCGCAGTGTGCCGATGTATTGCGATACGACGAGCAGGATGACCTGCTCGCGGGTGGACAGGCTGTTGGCCTTACTGGCATCCACGGCGCTGCTAGACGCCTGGTAGCGCTTCCAGAGAGAGAGATCCAGGATGGAACTGCCGAAGGAGGGTCCAACCGCAAAAATCTGGTAGGGACCCAAATGCCCTGGAAATGGCAAACCCGGGAACGACTCACCGCCGAATTGGGCCTTGAGGTTCACGCGATTGGCAGAGTCGGCCAGCCTCATGTTGACCTGAGGCAGGAGGTCAGAACGCGTGATGTTTTTGTCCTGAACACTTTCCGCAGCGGTCAGGGCGGCGATCTGTTGGGTGGGGTTCTGCTTCAGGGCCAACGCGACAGACTGCTCCAAAGTGAGGCGCAGAGTGTTGCCAGGTGGATTGGCAGGGAGCGGAGCGGGATTGCCTTGTGCGAGCAAACCAGCGGGGAGAAGCAATAGGCTGAAAAAGACACTGTAGAAAATGATGGGTGACTTCTTGCGACAGTCTGAATCTTTCGTGGCGTCAGAGTCGTGCTTTGCGTCGGCCCCAACGATCTCGCTGACGATGGCCTGATTGAGGCAGCCTTCAGCGATGAGTTCGCCGCCGAGGCGATGCATCTCCTTCAGCAGAACCTTTCCGGCGTCATCGATGAAACTCACGCCGCAAAGATTGATGCTGAACTTCTGGCGCGGCGAAGCTGTTAAGAGTTCGCGCCAACACTGTTCGAGAGCGGCGACCCAGGGCCCGGCGAGGCGACCCTCGACGCTCAGGGTGAGGCGGCCTCGTTTGGTTTCAGTTGTAATTCGTAGCATGTCAGGTATCTCTTCGGGTGGAGTTGGGAGCAAGGAGAAGGCCAAAGATGCCAGCGAAATGGCTGAATTAACATGCTTATTATTCATAGGTTTACATCCGCGACGGAGGAGGCTGGACCGCCAATTCAGACTATATATGGGCACATGCTGTCATGTTGCCACATTTTACTGCCCATTAATGGTCAGTTTTGAAGTGGAGTTATTCCCGCCTCGTAGTTTAGGATACGAACGGAAAGATGGACAAGTTACAGGTGGCGGGCTTAGCGGCGCACGGCGATGGCTTGCATTTCGAAGTGGCCGCCGCGGAGAAGGGAGCCCGCACCGATGAAGGCGCGCGCTGGAAAATCCTTTGTGAAGTATGTTTTATAGGCGGCATTGAACTTGTCGTAGTTGGCCAGGTCGGTGCAGAAGACCTGCACATAGACGAGGTCGTCCATGGTCATGCCGGCAGCGGCGAGCGTAGTTTTGTAGCCGTCGAGCAGAAGCTTGATTTCGTCCTCGATTTTCTCGGGTGCTTTGCCGGTTTTTGGATCGAGTCCAATGCTTCCGGCGAGATAGAGAGTATCTCCCGCGAGAATGGCGTTGCTGAAGGGTGCCTGGATGGGCTTGTCGGGCAAGTTGATGGCGCGGCGGGCTGATTGCGGTGACGGATTGGAGAGTGCGCCGCGAACGGTGAAGAAGGCGCCAACGGCGAGAACTCCGAAGACAATAAGGACACGACGATTCATGCGAACCTCCTGCGGATGTGGTTCTACAGCGTCATTGCCGCGGGAGTGTAGTCCGGTTTGGTGGTTGAGAGCAAGTGTGAAGGGACTTTGTGCGATTTTTTGCTTTGCATGAAGACGGATGCGCTGCAGATTGCCGCGACCAAGAGCGGAATCTCTCTCAGAAGGATGATGAGACACGCCAGAAACACTTTTCTTCAGGGGCTAAAGCCCATTCGGTTAGCGCGCTTTACGCCGGGGCTGAAGCCCCGGCCTCCTAAGGAGAGAGACAAGTTGAGGAGTCTCTTATGGCTTTGGTGCGTCGGGAGAAGCGGGACTAGCGGCGGGCGATTCGGTTTTAGCTTTGTCGCCGGCGGCAAGAATCGCTTCGACTATGGCGGCGGTGCGATCCTTGCTGAGCGTGCACGCGTGATCGTAGATGCGGCACTGGGCGAGAGTGAGCTTGCAGCCACAGGGGCACTCTTCGGCGTTGAATCTGTGGAAGGCGACGAGGCGCTGCTCGGGGGTTAGCTTCGTCAAATTGACGCCGGGGAGCAGGGTGGCGCGGTCGGCGTGCTTCAGGAAGATTTCGCCGGTGTCCTCGAAGGTTTCGACCTTTGCGGCGATAGGCAGGTCCAGGAGGGCGCGGACTTCGGTTTCGTAAAGGGCGGGATTGAACAGGCCGACGTGCTTCTGAACGATGCGGCCTTCGGGGTTGATGACGAAAGCGGTCGGCAGCGCGGAAACGCCACCATAGTCAAACCGAATCTTGTCCGTGACCATGGCCACGGGGAAATTGATGCCTTCGGAATCGATAACCTGCTTCACCACATCCTGGTCATCGTCGTCGGCCAAGCCGATGATCTGCAGGCGGTCCTTGTAGCGATTCTGGAGTTCGATGAGGCTGGGAATTTCCGCGCGGCACGGCCCGCACCAGGTGGCCCAGAAATTCAGGAGGATGACTTTGCCGTGCGCGGAGGCCAGCGAGAGATCCTTTCCCGCCAGATCCTTGAGCTGAAAATCGGGGGCGGGATCGGGATCGCGGGCAAAGCGGATCACTGGCAATTGCGGGGAAGCCAGCGACGGAAGCAAGAGGCCAAAGATTGAGAAGCCCAGGAGGCCTAAAGGGAACAGCCTGAGAGAGCTGCGGCGGCGGTTTGGTGGCATCGAGTTCACAGCCAGGTCACTTAATAATGGGACCAGAGTGTGGCAGAAAAAGCAAAGTGGAAAGGGCGGTGGGTTACTTTCCGATAGCGCGACTAACAACCCACTTGAACACAAAAAACTAGCCAGTGATGCCAGACGCGACACACGGGCATGCATTTGGAGCGAGGCAGATGGATGCTCACGGCTACAATTTTCGTAGTTACCTCCAACGGTGTCCCATGGGAATGGTTGGCACGTTTTATCAGGTCACACCGCAGCAGCTCGCGGAGTTTCTCCGGCGCCCTGCCGCTGCATACGACTACACATTGTCTCCAATGCTTGAGGACCCCGCTGCCGTCGAGTGGGCTGCGAACGTGCTTGTCGAATTGCGAAAAAAAACGGAGGGATTTCCCCCAGGGGTTCGTGCGCAGGTGGAACGCGTTGCCGCACAGTTGGAGAGCAAGTCGCAGGCTAGGAAGGGTCCTCAGCTCGTGAAGCCTAAGTCTAAGCCCGAACCAGAGCGCAGGGTGTTCTCCTTGGAGAAGGATTGGCACGTTTTGCACTACGCTCTAAACGGTACACACGACGGCGGGACTGGCCCGCTAGCCGATGCGATACTTGGAGGTCGCGAGATTCCCGACGTGGAGGGTGTGACCAGCTTCGGAGCTACGAGTTCCAACCCGTTGCGTTATCTGGATTCCGCAGAGGTGAGTAGCATCGCTGCCGCCTTGCTTGAAGTCGACCCCAGCCAACTTCTCTCCAAGCTCGACTTTGCAGACGCCCAGAAGGAAAAAATCTACCTGTGGCACACCCTCGACGATGCGGCCAATTGGGAGTATCTTCCCGAACTCTTCGTTACCTTCCGTGATTTCTACTCCGAGGCGGCCCGCTCCGGCAATTGCATGCTGTTGTCCATAACCTGATTTGCGTTTGAAACCCGAGGGGTGCTGGCTGCTTATAACCCGCAAACCCAAATCTGAGCCACCGATTAGAAGAGCCAAAGGTCGCTACGTGGGCAAGGTTCTGCGGCCTCAGACGGGGCGGCGGATGCCGAGCTTGCGCATGCGGGCTTGCAGGGTGGTGCGCTTCATGCCGAGAAGAACTGCGGCGCCGCGAGGGCCGGCGATGCGCCAGTGGGTTTGGCGGAGGGCGCGGAGGATGTGCTGGCGTTCGGCTTCTTCCAACGTGGCGATTGCCGCTGACGTTGCCGGCGCATTCGAGGGCGGCGCAGCAAAGCGCGGGGACTCCGTTGACGTAGAGGTGAGGGGCGAGGCAAGCGAGAGCGCACGCAACTCCGGGAGCGGGACGCGCAACTCCTCGCTAGGAGAGAGAAGCACCGCGCGTTCGATGAGGTTTTCCAGTTCTCTGATGTTGCCCGGCCAGGGATAATTGACGAGAGCTTCCATCACATCCGAAGGCACATACTCGACGGTCTTATTTTGGCGGCGGCTGAATTTCTGGACGAAATAGCGCACCAGCAGGGGCACATCTTCCGGCCGTTCGCGCAACGGCGGAATGTTAATCGGGAAAACATTCAAGCGGTAATAGAGGTCGCTGCGGAATTTGCGTTCGGCGACGAGTTGCGCGAGGTCGGCGTTGGTGGCGGCGACGACGCGCACGTCCACGCGCTGGGTGCGGTTGCTGCCGAGCCGTTCGAACTCCTGTTCCTGCAACACGCGCAACAATTTGGGCTGAAGTTCGAGGGGGAGATCGGCGACTTCATCAAGGAAGAGGGTGCCGCGATCGGCAAACTCAAAGCGGCCGATCTTTTGCGTGAGCGCGCCGGTGAAGGCGCCGCGCTCGTGGCCAAAGAGCTCGGATTCGAGGAGGCCGGCGGGAATCGAAGCGCAATTGACCTTGACGAAGGTGCGCTCGCGCCGCGGGCTTAAATTGTGGATGGCGCGGGCGATGAGCTCCTTGCCGGTGCCGGTTTCACCGAGGATCAGGACGGTGGTTCCCGCGGGCGCGGCCAGCTCCACCTGGGTCAAGGCGCTCCGCAGGGCGGGGCTATCACCGATGATCTCCTCGAAATTGAGTTCGGTGCGAATTTCTTCCTCGAGATAGAGCTTTTCGACGGCGAGCTTATCCTTGAGCGCGTCAATTTCCTTGAAAGCCAGGGCATTTTCCAGAGCGATGGCCACCTGCGCGGCAACTTGCTGGAGGAGCTCCACATCCGGAGTGGAAAATGCCTGAGGATCGCGGCTGGCAAGATTGATGGTGCCGAGGGCATGGCCGTGGGTGGCCAAGGGAACGCAACACATGACCTCAACGCCCTCTTCGCGCAACCTGCGGATAACATCGAGGTTGTAGCGGTCGATCTGCTCGCCGCGAACAATCAGGACTTGCCCGCTGGTGAAACATTGCCCCGAAGGCGAATTCTCCACCGGAACTGTGAATTCCGTTTTTGGCAAAGCGAGTGTCGCGGGCATGTCCAAGGCATGGATCTTCAGTAGCCCGGTGACGGGATCGAGGAGGGCCAGGCTGGTGTAATCGTGGCGAAGGACCGGCTTGAGGGAAGAGACAATGCCCTTGAAGAGTGCGGTGATATCGCGGGTGCTGAGGAGGATGTTGTTGATGGACAGGAGGGCTTGCAGGCGGTCGCGTTCACGGGCGAGTTGCTGCTGATAGGCCTGGGCGGCCTCCAGGTTGATGACGTTGTCCACCGCGACCGCGACTTGTGCGGCCACGCGCTTCATGAATGCGATTTCCACTTCGGTCATGCCTTGCGGCACATAACGCCCAAAGCCCATGGCGCCAAGGGGGTGTTGTGCGGTGGTCAGCGGCACGATGGCTATAGTGTGGACGCCGACGTCTTGCAGGCGCTGCATGAAGGAGGGGTAGCGAGCGTCTTTTGCGGTGTCGAGGGAGACGAAGGGTTGCTGGTTTTGCCAGGCCCAGCCGGCGGGCGAGTTTTCCACGGGAAGTTCATGAGAGGGGGGCGGATCCGCGCTCTCGCGGGTCTCCAGGACGTGAAGGCGCATGGTGTTCTTCGAAGGGTCGTGAAGAACGAGAGCGAGAAAATCGAATTGCAGGACAGAATGCAGGCGCTGAGCGAGTTCGTGAAAGAGTGCCTTGAGATCGTGCTGCTGGGCAATTGCTTCGCTGACTTCCAGCAGGGCCTCGAATTGCCGGTTGGAAGAATCGAGTGGCGGAGCGGGCCGCGCTTCTCGGACAGGATTTTGCGATTCCGCCATGAAAACGAGAATAGCATCCGGTTTGGCGAGCTCACAACCGCGTGTCACCAATCATTCTGAACGAGCACACTGAGGGAACTATGTGCGGCATGGCGGGAGAGTTGCGTATACTCAATGCTCGTCCGACGCGGCAATATGTGCCAGTCCGTGGAGCGTTCTGGGGTGAGTAAGCCGAAAAGGAAAATTGGGGCGGAGTTGGAATGGGCGCTCGTTCTTGCGCTGATGGGATTTGGAGTGGCGGGCTGTTCGCGCGGGGCACAGCCGCAGAAGGGGACTCCCGAGGAATCGCAACGTGCTTCGTCTTTGAGCGCTGGCCGAGCGGCGGAGCGCTATGACCTCAGCAAAGACGAAGAACGCGGCGGGCACACGCTGGAGCGGCACGTGGCGCGGACCGACGAAGAGCTTCGCGAACGATTGCGCCGCGAGCGTAACATTTCCGCCGCTTCCACCTGGACGGATCGGGAAACCGCCGAGGAGACCGTCGCGGAGGCTTTGCGTACCGAGCGCGGGCGCATCAACAGTTGGATGCGTCGCGGTTATCTCCGCGCGAATCTGGCGCTGCACTACGAAGCGGGGCGCGACATCGGGCGCAGCCTGCGCCAGGGAGAAACGGAAGTAGTGCGTTGCCGCGACGCTGTGATTGTGCTGCGCGCCGATGGGCCGGATGGTTTTTATGTGCTGACCGCGTACCCGGAGGCGCGCGAATGAAAGACGAGAGGAAGGGCGGCGCGTTTGTGCCGGCGAATTATCCGGCGTTGCTGGAATCTTTGCCTGGTTACCTGCACGAAGACTTTCAGGAGGCGTCCGGCATGGTGGTGGAGGCCATGGAAGCTTTCTTGAACGAAGCGAGCGCGGAAGAGATTCAACAGGTGCGCGAAGAGTGGCAACGGCTGCGCAAACAGTTTGCCGGGCGGCCGCTGAAGGAGATGCAGGGGGCGCTGGTGCGGCTGGGAATTGCGTGGCGACCCGCGTCGGAAGAGGAGTTGCGGGGCTTCGACGAAATTCTCACGCGTGGCAAGGCATGATATTCTGATGGGGTTCTAGGCCCGTAGCTCAGTTGGTTAGAGCGCTACCTTGACACGGTAGAGGTCTGGGGTTCGAGTCCCCACGGGCCTACCATATTTTCAAAGACTTGCGGATGGGTGGTCCTGGCGGACACGTTATTTGTGTCGTTGTTTGTGTCATAACCTTTGATTGCGTTGCCATCCGTGAGCGCGTCGACCGCTCTGCGCATCGCCGCCGTGCGAACGTGAGAATATAGCTTGAGCATCTTTGGATCGATGTGACCTGCGATAGCCATTATCGTCTGGTCGCTTGCCCGAGACTCGGCAAGTTCAGTAATCGCGTGGTGGCGAAGATCGTGGAAGCGGAGCCCCTCGGTCGGGCTCTTAATCTTGCGGATATCGGCGTTGCACTCGTCGTTCTGGCAAGTGTCTCTTGGGTCTTGGACGAGACCGCATTTCGGGCACTCGACGGACCGAGTAAGCCTTCGCCAAGCGCTTCGCCAGCTCGTCTGAGGCCGAGTCGGATCAACCCTATTGTTCTCACAAGCAGGGAATATGTAATGCTCCGGTTCAATCGTCTTGCCGTCTTGGGTTTTCCTGTCATCTTGGGCACGTCGATACAGCTCGACTATCGCGGCCATTGCGTTCGCATTCAGAGGAATAACGCGCTCGCCAGCATCGGTCTTGGTCGTATTTCGCCCAACTTTCAGAGTACACTCGATCAGGTTCACGTCACTCCAACGAAGCCCCTTAATCTCGCAGCCTCGCATCGTCGTATTGAGGGCAATCGCTTGAGCAAGCCGTGCGTTCTGCCATTCTGGTTTGCTCCCCGCCATCTTGAGTAGGTGTTTCTTTTCCTCCGGTTCCAAGGCGCGGCCAACCGAGCGGTGCTCTCTGAGAGGTCTAATATCATCGGCGATTAAATGCCACCTCTTCGCGCGCTTGAGAATTCGTCGAATAACGCCCATTTCCATGTTGATGTAGGTCGAACTGACTCCCTGTTTCGCTCTTCCTGCGCGATAGCTGATTAGATCCTCTGCCCCAATCCGCGCAAGCGAAGCGGCACCGAAAAACTTGCGTGCCGCAACTAGGAGATATTCCTCCTTCTCAGAGCTCTTCTCAGAAAGCTCCAAGCGCCGGTTTTCTAGGTAACGGTCAGCCGCCTCGCAGAATGCCAAACGGGCAAACTGTTGGCTCGCGGGAGCCAACTTGCCCGCAGTGGCATCCGCGATTTTGTCTTTTTCGAGGTTCTGTGCCTTACGCCAGTCCGTCGTATCCAGTGTCAGGCGGTAGCGGACACCGTTCACCGAAAAATCGGTCCACCAAATTTTGTTTCTCTTGAAAAGACTCATAGCATTATCCGAGCAAGCTACCTCTGCTTAGCTTCGACACCCACTTTGTTCCCAGCGCGCTCCAATGTTCCCCAGCGAATATCCCGAAAAGTCCCCTCGTCGGCTAATCGAAGGAGCACCGTTCTCTTCGCCAAGGCTGCGTAGCTCAGAGTTGTTTGCGTCTTTCGCTTCAATTCAACCAACAACACAGGGCTTACCGTTTGCGGCATTCCTCGCAGCAGCCGAAAGAGGTCATACACAAAATCCTTTTCAGGGTAGATGAACTCCGCCGCGAAAACCTCAGCCCCGATTTCGATGCGCCGTGTTTGTTCATTCGTCAAGCACAAAACGCTGCCTGCCTTGGAATCGACGAGATGATGCTTTAGCTCGTGGGCCATGGTGAAGATCGTTGGTTCGTCGGGCAATCCGCCCGCCAGCATCACTGTCACTCCGTAGTCGTCGTTGAAGTACGCGCCTCTCAACTGCTTGAAGCCGTGTCGAAAATGCAATTCCTCGATGCCTTCCGCTCGATAGACCTTCCACATCTCGCGCATAGAAAGATCGGCTCCCTCAATATCATTTCTAGACCGGACTTCTAGCGCCAGTTCTCGCATTTCGTAGTAATAGCCCGTGTCTTTCACTTCTTTGCTTTGCGCCCTGGAGCTCGCTTGGTATAGACATGCTGCGCGCGCCGAAATTCCGCAAATCGCCTCAATTCTTCAACGTCGTCATCACTGAGTTGCTTGGCCGTGCGCAAGAGCGCGTCGATTTTCTCATCTCGCTCGGTATGAACATTCTCCTTGGGGAAAAAATCGAGAATGGATTTGCCGAAAAACCGTGCAAGACTCTCTAGATCCTCAATAGTCGGTCGATATGTACCGGTTTCCCAACGTGAGACCGTATTGCTTGCGACGCCCAAAGCTTTGGCGAGAGCATCTTGCGAGATGCCAGCGCCACCTCCGTAGGTTGTTCTAAACTCTCGAATGCGCCGGCCAATATGTTCGATTAGAGCCATAGATAGTTTCCCTGGACTCCTCCTGTTATGGGACACCGTATTACTTTTTCTGTTGACAGTCAAGAGAATAATCCTATGCCGGGATATGCTCTTCCTGGCAGAGGACATCCGTACTGACAACCGTGGAAAAAGAAGGCAGTCACAGAGCCCCAAGAATTCCGGGCGCCTTTGCGCAGGTTCTGAAATGCCATTTTTCGGCTATGCTTCTTGCTGGGGGCCTTAACGATGACTCCGCTTGATACTCCAGCACTGGAGATTCTCTGTGAGAAGGAGTTTGAGATCGTCCGTAACGACGCCTACCACAATCTAGATCGCGCAGCCGCAGACATTCGTGAGCGTATGGGCAGCCGCGGCCTTGCGAGGAGCTCAAGTCTAGGCCAGAGCATCCTCGATGAAGTGCTGGCCCGGTACGACAGAGTGTTGGCTGGTTTCGAGAGAATCTATCTCGGTAAATGGAGTGAAACTGACCGAGAGTTTACGGAGTTGGACCATGAATGGCTCCGCGCCAAGGCGATGTCCGTACTCCAGGCGGAAGCTCAAGAAGCGCAGACAACTTGCCAAACCCTACTATATGAACCTTCGCTCTTCTTTCAGGCATGGTGGCAGAAAGCAGGACCCGAAGCGAGGGAGAGAAATAAGAGCATCTTCAAGAAAATAGAAGTCCTCAAATTGCAAAAGGGGCAAAAGATGGCCTCCAAACCTGTCTCGCCAGTTCGTAAAGAAACCATCGATTCTTTTCCGGTAATCTGGAGTCTGTTACATCCCAAGGTAGTCGAGGTTGCGAAGAAGAGGTTCGAGAGCGGCCATTATGCAGATGCTGCCGAGGCTGTGTTCAAAGAGATCAACGACATAGTTCGAAAGCTTGTCAAAGCTCAGACCGGCAAAGAATACGATGGAGCCAGTCTTATGCAGTGCGCTTTTTCAGTACAGAATCCGATCCTGAAGCTCGATGACCTTGGAAACGAAACCGGGCGCAACATCCAGGTAGGTTACATGCAGATATTCTCGGGAGCGATGACCGGCATTCGAAATCCCAAAGCCCACGCCAACGTCGAAATTGACGCCGTTCGCTCAATTCATTTCCTGTTCTTGGCGAGCCTACTCCTGTGCAAGCTCGACGAGCGAATTCAATGAGCCTTGTATGCTCATCCTAACGGGAGGCCCGCCAAGCGGGCCTCCCGAAATATGCATTAATCACTTGGCGTGATCGCAGCGAGGATTTCTGTACTAGCGCGTTGCACATGCTCCAACGATTCCGTGAGCATATCCTTGTCGCCGCAATAAAGTTGGATGTAGTCGGCTGACCTTTGCGCTTTGAGGCCGATGGACTCACAGACGACAAACGCCACGGCTTCGGCCTCCGTCTCGCGAATGGATTTTGTCGTCTCGGCGCGCCGCTCCCGCTGGTGAAGTAGCGCGTGAGCCGCTTCATGTGCCAGAGTCGAAAATTCCTCTGCCGGAGACTGGCCTGGAAGCAACACTATCATTCCAGGGGCGCACAGCCCTTGCGCCGGATAAATCGCGTCAGAGTATTCGAGGCGGATGCCGCGCTGCGTGACGAATTCCTTTAGGCGCTCAATGTACCCAGTGGGGTCACCCTCGGTGTAGGCGAGTCCGGGGAGTGGCTTGCCATCAGTATCCGCTAGGTCGAACACGTAGACCGTTCGAAAGCCAACTGCGACCTTCACAGGCTGTTCTTCCTGGCTGACCTGCTCGACAGCTTTCTTGAGGAGGATAGGTGCGAGGATAAGAATGCCTTTCGCGCCTTTTTTCACGTAGCGGCCAAGCTGCCTCCACGTCTGATAACCGGCAACCCGCGTTGCTTCCGGTCGCTGTGAAACGATCAGCATAAGATTGTGAAGGCTATAGCGATGGAAGCGTCCCATCGCGGCGAGATATTCCATCAACTTCTCACTGTGGCCCCTTTCCAGAGCTTGACTCAGCTCCTCGATTGCTTTGCTGGCGATTTGTTTGGCTTGCTCGACTTTCATGTTTGTTCTCCTGTTTCGGGGGAGCTATTGCTCCCTTCACCGCCAGCAGAGGGAGCAATTCACCGAAACAGAGAACAAAAGCGGAGAGATGCCTGCGTCCAGGTCGAAACGGGTGGCAGGCGGAGTGACACAAGATTTTGGTGGCGCGAGGCGTGCTAGTGAAGACCGTCGGCGTCAAAATCTACATGCCGGGACGCGGGCAGCTCGGAGCGGTCACAGAAGAGCAGGCCAAATCGAAGCAAAGCGATGGCCGAGGGCAAATCGAATAGATGTTTAGCGTTGGGCAGCGATGGCATATGCCGGTTAGTTCGGCAAAGTCATGCCTAAGGAAAACGGACTGACACAATGCGGCATCAGGCACGTCTTCCCCATGACCACACGTACCAATAAAGGCTGGGCGGAACTAAATTCCCTTAGAGAGCTCACGGACTTGTTGCTGGAAATGTTCTGGTGCCAACGGCAAATAACGGTCGGTAAAGCTGAAAATTTTGAGGCCCATATATGTTGCGAGCCTGGGCAACATCAATTCCACATTCGCCTTATTTTGATACCAGTCAGAAATACGATTTACGGCGAAGGTGTGTCGGAGGTCTCGAAGGCCTGGTTGGCGGGTCGGACTGTCCGTTCTTGAAATGCCAGCAAGGCGACGCGCACGCCTAAAATGTATTGCCGCTCGATGTGTTGATATCCGCAAGCCTTGTTTCGTGGTGAATAGCAAATCTTGCTTTGGCAACCTCGAAATATATTGTTTGAGCAATTCGGCCAGGTCGGACCCAATGGGAATCTGCCTAGCCGGTCCCATCCTGGCTGAAAGCGTTACTACCGAATTGTTGAAATCCAAATCGCACGACCGCAGTGATAGAGCTTCGTCTACCCACATGCCTGTCGCATACAGCAAGATAACAAGAGTCCGAAAAGTCTCCGGTCGAACTGCAGAAAACCTTCGATTTTGAATTTGTGGCGCTTTCTTTAAAAGGGTCTGAACTTCCGATAACGAAAAGATATACGGTGAAAAAGTTCTTTGTCCGGTACGTCGTGACCGTGGCATTGGCAGACGATTGATTTCTTGCCTTGACATCCAGTATGCAAAGAATGCTTTCAACCGAGCATATCTAGCTGCCCAAGTCCAGCGTCCGAGCGGTCTACAATTGAGAAAGATCGAAAGATGGTTTCTCGTAACTTCTGTGAGTGGAAGATCTGCGTTCATTCGAGCGAATGCCCGCAACTCCTTGGCGTTATTCACGTATCTGCGCCCCATAAGGCGTTTCCGGTATATGTATTCTTCAACGGCGTTACTCAAGTTCAAGAAGCCCCCTCAAACTAAACTCTGCGACTGACCGCAGATCGGCTACGGTATGCTGTATATAAGAACCAACATACTTTGAACTTCCGTGCCCTAGAAGACTCGCAACTTTCGCAACCGGAGTCCCTATGGTGAGCAAATGATTCGCGCACGCGTGACGTAGCGAATGCGGTCCTTTGTTTACCGACCTTATGTTCAACCTTTTCATGCGCGTTCTTGTAATGTTGTAGAGCGACGCTTGGAATATCGGTCCGTAAGGGTGACGTAAAGTCAGGAAGACCCGCGTACATTCGCTGGCTGGGCGCGCCCTTCCAATATATGCCTTCAGTGCAGTCCGGACATTCGGCTCCAAGGGCAGACGCTGGACAAGGCGATTTTTGCTTCGCCGTATGGTCAGAATGCAGTCTTTGAAATTTACGTCTCTGAGAGTCAGGTTTGAAATTTCGCTTGCTCGCAGTCCGTAAACGGAAAGCAGCAACAAAACCGCACGTGCTCTGGAATCATTTGGCGAATTCCCGCGAGTACCCTCGATGAGCCGACAGACATCTTGCCAGTCCGGGCCTTTTCGCACTGCGGGACGGCTGTAGATTCGGGGCCCAAAAATGCCCCTACTCACGCCTTTGCGCGTCCAATGCCGACCCTCAGCATATCTGAAAAATACTTTCAGATTGTGGGCTGTAGAAGCTATTGTTGTGCTATTCCATTGCTGAGGGCCTGCTAGGTAATCAAAATATCGTTCAATGTGCGCCACCGAAACGCCCTTGAGTTGAATGTTATTGGTCGCAAGCCATGACAAAAATCGATTGAGCCCCCAAACTCGATTTTCAACGGTTCGACCCGCGAAACCCATTTCAATTTGCAGATAGCGTTTGTACAGTTCGACGCGTCTGTCACTTGGCACATTCCATTTCTTCGGCTCAATCAGCCTGCCGTGATATCTTAACCAGCCTTTCGCATATCTCAGAAAACTCGCGCTTCCGCGCTGGCCTGCAGCGCGGGATTGCGCGCAGCGCCGTCGCCATTTGTCCGCGGCCAGTCTTAAATCCTCAAGCCTTATCTTGCGCATGCGAGTGAGTTTCAGGCGTTGCACAACCTGGATGAGATAACTCGATGCATCTCTTTGCTTGTGCCGACTGCGCCCTAAGTTTCTAAGGTGACAAAGATAGGACTCGCGTTCTCGAAGTAGAGGAGCATTTCGATGTCTCACTAGCGCCGCCGAGCGAAGAACAATTGTGTTCAACATGATCTAAGGGATGGCATCGCTGAAACCAATGCTACAGCCGCGTAAAATACTCCTGATCTGTGACAGAAGAAAGAATCGTTCGAGGACAACTCGTTACATTCCTTGAGCGTCCATAATTTGCTGTAAAAAGGATGGTTGTCGGATTTTTTCTACCATTGGTGCGCGGCTTGCTTAGCATTCCTGTCGGCAATTCAGGACAAAAATGCGGCTGGAGTTCCTCTGCCCCAGTCCCTTGACCGCATATGCGGACGGCAGCGTCTCCTGTTGGGCTCAGGATCAAATCTAAAAGGTCTTAATTTGCTTGAGGTTACGAGGGAAGTGGCCGGAAAAGCGGCCACACTATCAATTTTTGACACGCTCTGGATGAGGCCCATTAAAAATGGCGGAGGAGGTTGATCTCTATGCCATTGAAGAAACAACGATACCCAGGTGTCGAGGGGAAAACCGTCGAGTACATCGAAACCACGCATGAACAGCAATTCATTTATGTGCACGTTCGTTTCAGCGACAAGACTGCAGTAAGCATTTCGTTGACTTCCGAAGCGGTTATCCATCACGCAGCTCTTTATGACGAGACCACTGGCGACCAAGATGTGCTCAGGGAATATGTGCTGCCGGACCGAGTGCGTTAACTGGAGTCAAGAATGAGGATCACCCATACGGAATATCAGGTCGAGATTTTCTTCGCGTGCAGAACGAGGGCGTCTGCTCGGAAGAGTAGCCATCAATTCACTAAGAGGATTGAGGACTCAATCTATGAGGCAATTTTCCAGGCGGCACGAAAGAAGGTGCAGGAACACATCAAAGCTGGCCGACTCGCTAAAGGTTTTGGCGCGGAGATGGTGTCATGAGGACCAATCTCATGCATCACCTCGCCTCGGCTCAAGCCGCTCTGAGGCTCGAAGACGATACTGTCCGCAGAGAATACGCATGGCTCCTGGCGCGGGGAAATAGGAAACTGGCTCGCGTGCTCTATCGCGCCAACCGGGACGAAGCCCACTACAAAGGGGGCATTGAACTTGAGCGAAGGCTCAAGGAGTCTGACAAGCGCTATGCCGTCAGACTCATCAGGTACGGCCTCAAGGTTCGGGAGATCGTTGGCGAGGTAGACGGTTTGTTGAAGATGGGAATCCGTCGCGCCTCGCAGTCTTCTTCAGGTCACAGTCGGACTGTAAAAGGAAGACGAGTATGAATAAGAAGCCAAAAATTGTTTGGGTGGGCAGTACTCCCGTGGCGCCGACTAGCACGGCAGAACACAGGCGTCTCGACAGGCGAATTAAGCGAAAACTCGAGAAATTGCGGAGACGGTTCCCCGAGGTCCGAGGCAGAAAAGTGGACTGGATTTCACGCGGGCACGACGACGGATACCGTTCTTCAAGGTGAGGTTCACGGATGGGAAGAACTTCTCGATCCGCTACACCTGCGAGATATTCGTCGTCGGAGTAGACACCAGCGACATGAAGACAAGAACCTTGTGCATGATTCGAGAGCACACGAAGCCGATTCCGAGGTAGGACGATGGGAGAGTGGAAAGCGTCCGTCACGATACGAATTCGCCCATCTCTCCGCTCGGAATTGATCGAATTTGCCGAAAAGGAACATCGGTCGCTGGGCAACCTTGGAGCCATTCTTTTGGAATGGGCCTTTGAACAGCTCACGGCTGCTGGTTCTACGGAGCGATTGATGAAAGTGTCCCTCACGCCGCGCACAACGAAGCGACAGAGCTAACGCCCGATACTCTGCGCTCGCGCCGCCACCGCTTGCGCCTGGCTCGGTGCGGACAGCTCGATTTTCTCCGCTGCTGGCTGCTGCGTGTGTCCCCGCCCCATCGCGGATCGGTGCGACACGTCGCGCGAGAGTTGCTCGGTCAGGTGCGTTTTGTCGTTCGTGTAGAGCTGCGCATCGTAGCGGCCACGCGACACCGCCACATACGCCAACCGGCGGTTCACCAGTTTTTCTCCCGCTTGTTCCGTGTCCACATGTACCAGCACACGGTCGGCGGTTTGCCCCTGGCTGCTGTGGCTCGTCACCGCGTAACCGTGATCGAGATGCGGATGCTCTTTGACGTTGAACGCAACGCTGCGCCCGGAGTCCATGAGGAGTTGTAGATTTCCGCTCGCGCCCATCTTCTCGATGGTCCCTAGCTCGCGATTCGCAACGTGCTGCTCCTTGTATGGCGCTGTAAACTGGACGCGGTCGCCTTCACTGAACGCGCGCTCCGTTTCCCGGTAGAGCGTCACCCCCTGCAACCGGCGCGGATCGTAGCTCACCTGCTCGCCGTCCTCGCGCTTCACTGTCACCAGATTTTCTTTCTCGTTCACGCGCTCAACCCACGCATATTCTCCCGCCTCGATGCCGTGAGTCTTGCTGCCTCGCGTGTAGCGCACGACATCGCCCCGTGCATATTGCTCGGCCCACTGCCGGTCTGCACCGGTGATCTCTTGGCGTGCTACCAAAACTCTCAGGCGGTGCTCCAAGCGGTCCACCTGTCCGTGTGTCTGCATTTCGCGGTGGATGATCTGATTGATTTCCATGCGTGATTGGTTATCGGGCGAGACAACTAATGTCGCTGCTGGCTGCTTCGCGTAGTCTATAGCGATTTTCTTGAGCCGTTCGTCACGATCCGGGATTTCATGCACGCGGCCCTGCGCATCAAGTTTCTCGATTGCTTCCCACACATTCCCATGCGAGAGCTGATGTACTACCTCTTTGAGTGCCGGGTCTCTCTGCCGTACGATTTCGTCAAGCCGCGCCGTCTGAATTCCGGCTTCCTGTAATTGCTGATAGGGTATTCCAGCTTCGACAGCTTGGTGCTGGCGTGTATCGCCTACCAGCAAGACGCGGTCACTGTTCTTGAGTCGATGAAGGAGTTCGTTCATCTGCTTTGTGCTTGCCAGACTCGATTCGTCAAGGACATACAGGCGCGTTTGTCTGTCGCGTTGCCCGTTACTTTGCGCGAGACGCCGCTGCAAGGTGCTCGATTCAATTCCGGTTTCTGCGAGTTTCTGCGCTGCTCGTGAGGTCGGTGCGATGCCTTCAACCTTGCAACCCTCACGTTCGACGGCTTCCCGGATCACAGTCAGAGAAGTTGTTTTCCCGGCACCGGCGACACCTTCCAACGCTGTCACTTGATCGCGACTGGACAGAATTTGGTCAATCGCTCGCCGCTGGCTCTGGCTCAAATGAGGATGGTCTTTACCGACTTCTTGGCGCGCCTCAAGACTCGCAATAGGCGGCATCTTATCTTGTCCGGCACGCATTGCACGAATGTTCTCACGTTCATACGCCAACATTTCAGTCGTGGTGAACGCACGGCCTGGTGCTTGTGATTTGTGCTCCGATTCGATGAAATCATGTGATTGCACGCGTTTCTCAAACTCAGCCCTGATCTCCCCGAATGTTGCATTTCCCATCGAACGCTTCAGCGCGTCTCTCAATAGGTCCCGCTCGTCAGCAACGGCTTCGCGCTCCAGATTCTTCTCCCGTGAATACACGAGTGCCTGGTTTATAGCCTTGTCGTTCCCTTCCTTTCTCATTTGTATTCCTCGCTCTCGCGCGGCTCCAACAATACGTTCAGGTTGTTGCCCGAATCGCTCAGCAATCAGCTTGTGCCGCTCCTGCATCTCTTCGTGTGAGATATCAAGCTTCCCTTGGCGCGTTTGGTGCGTTGCGATCTGGGCCGCTCCTGCTCCACGGCGATTTTCTCTTGCTAGATGCTCCTCGATTTGCTGGCGGCGGGGGCTTGACGCCTTCAGATATTCCTTGCTGTAACCTTGGATTTCCGGCTGTCCACTTTCACCGCGTTCGATCTCATAGCCAAGGCTCTTCAGCCGAGACGCCAGTTCGGAGCGATACACCGCTGTCGCGTACTGCTGGGTTCTGTAAAGCTCCCTGGGCTGAAGCGCGCGCGTTTCACCATTGGCTGTCTCAGTTAGGTTAAAAAACACCACATGGGTGTGCAATTGGGGAGCGGCGTATCCGTCCACGGGTCGAGCGCTGTCGTGCTCGAACTTGGCGGTGATCCATTTGCCGGTTGTTTCAGCGGGGAGATTGCTACCAAGCCGGGCCTGAACGTACTGCTCCACCTCACCCAGGGCGACGGCGACGCTTTCACGATGGGCATCTCGCACACGTTCGTCACCACCCACCAGCGCAGTCAGCGAGACGCTCTTCGGTGCGGAGAATGTGGCGTCCCACCCAGCACGGTGTTCCATAGTTTTGATCTTCTCGCCGCGCTCATTTAAATATTCCCTTGTGTTCTGGTGACGCACTAACTGTTCGCCGGTAATCGGATGCTGCCCTTCGCTGAGACGGTGAAAATGCTCTTCTCGAACTTCTCCTCTGAGTCCGAATTGCTCTGCCAAACGGCCATGCCACTCACCGGCGACTCGTTCACCTTCCGTGTAGTAGTTTTCCCTGGCGTTCGCGAACTCCTCCGCGTGATACGTGCGCGCCTGCCCTGCACTCAGCGGCTTTGAAATGGTCAACATAGTGCCTACTCAAAGAAGCGTTGCTGCTGTTCAGTCCGTTTCAATTGCTTTTGGCGAGCTTGTTTCACTTCGTTGGGCACAATTTTGTTTTCCGTAGTGCTACTGTTCGTCGAGGCTGCAGCTACGGTGGCTCGTAGTTCTGCGGCGGATCTGGCTTCCAAGGGTCTTTCGATGAACCTCGGTTGCTTCTCCGGCAGAACGGTGTAGGGGAAGCTCATCCGCACCACCAAATTTCCAGTTTTCAGATACCCGTGCAATGGCTCCAGTCCCGTAATCTCGCTCGGCATTACCAGAGGCTCCACTTGTCGCTCCAGATTGAAGCTTTTGGAGATTGAATATCGTGGATTGTGCGCAGTGGAGCGGCTTTCCCTGAGGCGCTCGATCTCAACTTCGCCGATGGTGTCACTAATCCACTTCGCCGCACGGGGTTCGCTCGTTCGCAGAAAGACCTTCGTGGCTGGCTGCGAAAGCATCGCTTCAGCTTCATGTCCGTATCGCGTCTCAAGCTGGCTTCGCCCCTGGAATCCGAGCACAACTGGATTATTGGATTTGCGATTCTCGGTGATTGCTGTATGTAATTGTGGAAGGCGTTGCAAGCTGGCCAACTCGTCTAAGATGAACCACACGGGACGCGAGTTCTCGTGCCCCTGATTCATGAGCCGTAGCACCAAGGTGTCAAGCCACAGACTGACTAGCGGCAAGAGTCTTTTTCTCGTCTCCGGTGTCGAGGTCAAGAAGAGCCATCCGCGACGCTCCTTTGACCAGTGAAGCGCACTCCAAGTCTGAGTCGTTTCCTTTTCGGGTGGCATCAGTTTCAATGCATCCGCGACCATGTTGAGGGAGCCGAGCACCCCGTTCCGCTGCGGAGGGGACTGGGTATCAATGATCGCCTCGTACTCGGTTCCCTGCACCCTTTGGTCAATCTCTTCGGGGTGGGACATCCACCAAACCAATTCCTCCGATGTCGGACGGAACGTCAATAAGTGGGCAAAGAGTTTCCGCGGTCCCTCGACGAAGAATGGATTTTCATTGTGCCGATCAGGGAACAGGGATGCTGCCAGCGTCAGCGCTTCGGCGTCATGTCGAAGCTCATCTCCTGGAGTCCAGTAAGGCATTCTTTGATCCAGCGGATTCAATACGATGTCACCGCGCTCCGGGTTTAAGAACTGAGGCGTGTATTCGAGCGCCGGGTCATAGACAATGGCAGTCTCGCCGCGCGCTTCGACCTCCAATAAAATTTTGCGTATTAGGGCGCTCTTGCCTGTGCCGGTATCGCCTATGATGAGGATATGGCTTGACTCGATCTTACGAGGGATACGGACCCAGCGGCGCTTGCCGATCAACCCAGCTAGGAAGTTCTGTTGCTGCAAGAAGCCAATTCCGTCTGCGTGATTTCTCCTGTTGAAACTGGACGCGGTCACCAATTCCGGCCCTTTTAGGCGACGCCCATGCTTTCGCTGTCTTGCTCGGGCTAGATCCTTTGGGATTGCCACGGCAAGACCAATGACGAAAACCCAAAACCCTCCCCAGAGTGCTGGTTTCGCAAGAACTTCCAAAGGCTGGTCATGGTAAATGCAGTGGCGAAGGAGGGCATGGAGCTTTGCGTTTTCGTATTGCTTGGACTGCCATTCGAGCCGGACAGCGCCCGTTTTCAGAGCTTTTTCAGTGAGCCTCAACGAATCTTCCTGGCTTCCCGCAACCTCACTGTCAACCGCTAACCGGGTATCCGCATGTGTTACGACGGTCAGGACGGTGTACGAACTAATCTTCTTCGGCATCCGTGCATCGCCGGTTTGGGCAAATATTGGTGCGTAGTATTTTTCAAGAGGCGTCCGAGTCCATTCATAGCAGCAGTAGTTGATCAGGCCGCCAGCTAAAACGGCAAGGATCACTGCCGCAATAGACCACAGGGGCTTCCTGCTCGGAAATGCACCTGCATACCTCTCTCGCCCCCACTTCTGCTTCATCACTGCCCCTCTCCTACCTCGTCCTTTCGGGTCGAGGATGAAAGTCGTTCCGCTGCCTTGCTAGCCTTAGCCCGGTCGGCCCGGTCGATGATCGCCTGCATGCCATCGGTTGTCAGCGTTTCACCCCGAGCTACTGAAAAATGCAGATTCAGAAGGATAATTCGTAGGGCCAAAATCTCAGCTAGCAAGGTCTCGTCAGTCTCGGTTGGCCGATCCCCTCTGGCCGTCTCCAAGAGCACGGAGCGGCACCACTCGCTGATGGAGACGCCCTGTTCGGAGGCACATGCCTCAAGCCGGGTGTATTCCTCCTCTGTCACCTTGGTTCCAACTGAGCGTGTTCGAGTCGGCGTCTTCATCTGGTCTTCCACGAAAGCCCTTGTCTTGCCTCCCGTAATATCAGTGAGTTATCCGTTGGGAACCATTGCCCGGTCTCGTGACCGGTATTGCCTCTAAGTTCCACAAATCTAATAGGTTCGCAAATGCGAACCTGCGGTTCCTCTGCAGCACCCTTCCAGGGGTGACGTGTCACAAATCCAGCCGGTGCCGAAGGCACCGAACCACCTCCGCTACGCACGCTCAGGTATTGGTACATGGATTGACACGTGGTCGATGCGAGCGAACTGCTCGATGGATTCACGATGAACCAGAACTCGGCGGCCTATCCGGCGCGTAGGGAGCTGCTGGCTGACAATAAGGTAGTCAAGGCTCCGGACTGAAATCGAAAGGAGTTGGGCCGCCTCTCGCTTCGTGTAGAGGACCTTTTGTGTCATTGGCATTGGTTCGCTACTCCTCGCCATTCCCTAAAAAGGATAATGTAATCCTTATACGGGATTATCCTCAGATTCCCTTGTTTGTCAACACAAAATGTAATATCGCGTCCTAAATCAGGATATATCCGGCATCCGTTTCCAGGGGATCGTGCCTAAGCGTTCGGATGTGTTCCCATTGGGAATCCTGTACCATCCCTCTTAAATGGCGAAGACAAAGTTGATACGACAGCTTAAGGAAGTCGGGGCAAGGCTTGAGGGGCACTTTGGTGATATGTGCGACTTCGAGTTCACTGTACAAGACGGCAAGCTGTATGTCTTAAATGTTCGCCCTGGAAAGCGGTCGCCGAAGGCAGGAATCCGTATCGCAACTGACCTCTTTCTGGAAGGAAGCATAACGGGCAAAACAATGTTAGAGCGCATCTGGCCCAGTCAGGTTGCAGCGATCCTGCAACCGAAGATCAACACGGATGCCAGCATGCCGCAGTTGGGTGCCGGGTTACCTGCCAGTCCCGGTGCAGCAGTTGGGGCGGTAGCGTTCGCGTCAGAATCCGTTTTGAAGCTGATCCAGGGCGGTAATCCTGTGATCTTTGCCCCTTTCAACTACACGCCAGAAGATCTTGCGGCTACGGCAGAGGCTTCAGGAGTTGTCACTCCTCACGGGGGCATGACATCCCACGCGGCTGTGGTTGCCCGCGGCCTTGCAAAACCCTGCGTAGTAGGCGTCGGTTGGTCCTTCAATCGATCCGACAACTCCATGACCACACCGACAGGGCGTCTCAAAGAAGGCGACTACATAACAATCGATGGCAACTCAGGGAAGGTCTTCGCTGGATTCCATGATCTCTATGTCCCGAAAGCATCGGAAGACGAACGACTAATGCTCATACTGAGAGTCATCGACGCTCTTGCTGCGACGGAAGAATTGCCCTACGACCGCATAGGTACGACCTGGCGTATGCGCGATCTCCTTGTGCGCGGTGGGAACGATATCGACGTGCCGGATCCAACGAATCGCCTTCAGGTGTGGCCCACAAGGAAAGAGAGCCTCGAACCCAGGGCCTACCTCCCTCTAGATCGAGCGCAAGCTAGAGCGCTGGGAAACGAGTTATTCTCATTCGCCGTGAGTCGCGACGATAACGAATCTATTTACCTTTTGCTTGGCCTGCGAAGGTGGTTGCAGGGATTTCTCGCCAAGTATGTCGGCACAGGGAGGCATCCGTCCTTCTATCGGCCTCTGTTCGATCCCTGCGATACCGTTCTCGATCCCGTCGAATCGGGTAAGTGGAACATTGACGCCAGATGGCGGGTTCAGTTGGTTGGCGAGGAATACTTTTCCATCAACCACTACGTCCCTGAATGCATCGAAATCGAATCGATCCGATTATATTGGGCGACATCATGTCGGAAACCGCAAGAATTGTGGCGCATAGACAGTACGAACCCTCATGGAGAAAAACTTCTTGAGGGTGCCCCCGATGTCTTGGCGTTGAAAGTGGTTCTCAACGACGGAGTTGTGCCTCCCTCTATGCTTCCGCGGCTCTACAACTACTTGAGAGGTAGGGAGTACTTTTTGAGTTGGTATGATGCGCACGATATTTCAAGGCATGAATTGAAGCAATTGCTCGCGTCGCGGGCAGAAAGGGTCCTCCCCGCCCGCGAGCGTGAACTGTTGAGAAGTGCTGGACTCCTCACGCCAGGAGGCGAGATTACGAAGGTCGGACTTTCGCTGCTGCGTCCTGATTCAGCGAAGGAAAGGCTAAAGCAAAATTTCAGAGTGGGCTGGTGAAACTATGAATGCGAGCAGTTTTGACGACCTACTGGAGCAGCAATCCCGTGATCTGGCTTATGTGATTCGGAGCGTGGGAGAGCGCGGTATTGCTGATCGTGACGTTGAAGCGGATGACTACAGTCTCCTGCTAACTCGGCGCGAATTTAGTGATGTGGTCGTGGGCGAGCTCTACGAAGTCTATTTCCTGCCCGAGCGACACGAATTTGATTGCCAGCTTTTGCACCAAATGGTCTCGATTCTAACGAGCGAGAAAACGCGCGAATTTATTGCAACCACGGTTGCTAGCGGTGTGCTCGGAAACGGTGCATTTGCCGTGCTTCGATCAATTTTGGAACGGGTTCTTTCCGAGATGTCGAAGGCTCGCCTGCCGAAGGTCCACCAGCAACCCTTCTACACAATGAAGGATCATGTAGCTAAACTGGAACGGTTCTTCGGGCAACAAGAGTGCGCTCGAATCGCAGCCATCGAATCATTCACGAGGCTTCCCCGAGAGGAGATTTATCCACTACTCAAACTTCTAGGCTTCAAGCACCACCGGCGCGCGAACAATTGCTATTGGTGTCGTCCCGGAGGAGTCATTAAACGAGAAGAGTAGCGGGTTGGATGTCGGAGCAGTAGCGCTCCTGGTCAGAGCCAGTGTGCAGGAAGAATATGGGGCAGCTCTTTCCTGACCTTGCCAAACCTGTCATAAGCGCCTGCTGTTGCGTCATAATGCCTCGCTGCCCTATCTGAAAGGGCTTGCTTTTGGCGAAATGTGAGAAGCCGTGAGGTTGCAGCCCGAGATTCGTCGGCACGCCAAATGCGCAATTCGTGAGATGAGTCCGCAGTGTTCTCGGAGGCGGGGAGTGGCATGACGTATGGTTTCAAGAATGGTTCGGTGTTACGCCGCATTACGTGGGGGTGCACGAAAATTCTCAGCCCGGCGGCGCTACTGCGTTCCGCTTGATAGGCGGTGACAATTGCACCGCCAAGGAACGAACTTGTCGTCCACACTTGCCGCTCTCGGTCAGTTCGCACTCCGCTGTTTTCGTGAGAGAAGCTTCCGACACCTATGCCACCGCGAAGGGGGTACTCATGGCGCAGCGCTCTCCTCATCAGGAATAGCGCTGGAATAGCGACAGAGCCGAATTGCTCCCCGACAATATAGGCAGCGTCAGAGAATTCCGCCACAAAAATTGGGAGTGGGAGTCCTGCATCACGAATCAAGATGAGTGGGACTTCCTGGCCGACTATTTCGGCAAGATCGTGGTGAAAGTGTTCTAATCGGTCCCGACACCGTTCAAATGCAGCGGAGGCACTTTGGCGGTCGGATGTTGGAACAAGATCCTGCCGCACGCCCATAACGTCCACAAACAGTGCAAATGCGGATCGCTTCATCCGGGTGATTCTACTCCGGCTGTAGACAAACGAGATATATGTTCTTCAATATGAAGTAATTCTTGGGGGTGAAAATTGAGCGAGAATCAAAAACCCGATGCTGGGAATCGTTGGTGGGAGTACTACTTTCTACGCTACTTTGTCGGCACAGTCGCAGGGGCTGTTATAGTCGCTTTTTTGTTGAAATTCCCCAGTTCACCGCTCCATAACTCAAACCTCGCAGTTGCAAAGGATTTTGGTGATTTTGGAATCAAGGAGATCACTGGGCTTGCTGCTTTGGGCTTCGCCTACTGCTACGCGGCCAGCGCTCCTATGTTATTGTTCCATGCGACCCGCTCGCAGTTTAGTTTGCATTCAATGAGGGCCAAATGGGTTTTCTGGCTCCTCACTGTTGTAATAGTCGCCGCGACGTATTTTTCGGCAGCAAAGTGGTTTTCAGTTTACTGGTGGAGTCGCCAGGGGGCTGCCCTCCTGCTGTTCCTGATCATATTCCTCATCCAGATCGCCAAGATTGTAAGTGCAAATCTTGATCGCCTGGAGACTATTGGCGAGTTTTATCGAAAGCTCGCGAAAATGCGAGCGACGGACGCGGCTTGGGTTTCAGAATATGTCGAGTCATACCGCCACCTTCGCGAGCACGGCAATGCAGTATCAATCCTGGTGCTTGAGGTTGCCCTCGCGTTTGTACTCTTCTCGGTGCGCGGGTTCGCAAGCGCCGTGGCAGTGGTAGTGCTTTGGCTTCTACCTTCTGCCTATAGTTGGCTGATTGGCTCGGCGCTAGAGTCAAGGCTCGTCCATGCGCCGGAGGAATAGTAGCTATGCCTTGCTTCCGCTGACGTGTTCCGTCTAACGGATGGCTCTTTCGGATCGCATCTCCTGAAGCAGTGCCTAGGAAAACGGACGGGTCGTTTTGGGAATCGGTCGTGTCAAGGAAATAGCCAGACGCTGCTCCCAGATCTGGCGGACTGCTGCGCCCCAGTCTTGGCCAGGCTTCGATAGCAGTATGGGGTCTCGAAGACGAACAAAGTAGGGATACACAAGCCTCGCGCGGATGTGGACGTTGTATTTCGGTATTTCTTCAATTTCCTCATCCAATTTATATACAACCGCAGTCACCTGGGATGACCCAACGGGACGGCCCGTTATCAAATTGCGCAGGTTGGAGGAGGCAATTTGTTCATCGCATCGCAGCTCTTTGAGGGAGCCTGAACTTGAACACACAAGAGCGTAACGCGAGTCTTTGCTGCTGGTGTCAGGATCGTATCGGCTGGTGACCAGCGAGGATTCAGGGAGGCGAAACGATTCGCCTTCAAGTGTCTCCGCTGAGCCCCATGCAGCTACAACCTCAGGGGCCGAATCTGCTAGCCGTGGAACTGACTTGATGGGGCTGAATAGCACCTCAGGGTTTGAGGTCCGGCGAAGAAGCTCCTTGATTGATGGTCCAATTGCATTTCCGATGCCCCAATAAAAGACGCCGCCGTTCGCAAGGCGCTCTTGCTCCTTCCGTTCAAAGATTTGGTCGATAGCCTGTCCAGCCTCGGTGCCGAAACGTGTCCAACAAAAGCAGGCCGGGAGCGTCACTATTTGGCGTCCTTCCAAGTGTTGAACTCCGCTTCGATGCAGGAGTATGCAGTATCATGCAGTATAATGCAATCAGAAAGTGACAGAATCCGTGAGTGCCTGCGTAAGAATGGGTGGAGTCAGGCCCAACTCGCGGAAAAAGCAGGGGTGCACCAATCAACAGTCTCGCGCGCGCTTGAAGGAATAACGGAGCGACACAGCAAGGCGCGCCATCGGCTAGCTCTTTACGTTGCGGAGAAGGAACCTACAGATCGCGTCTCGAAGGAAGGCGGAGCAAAACGCGTGATGAAGGCTTTCGACAGGATTTGGGACGGCTCAGACGCTCACGCTGCCAGTATTGCTAAGATAATCGGTGCACTGGCAGGGCTGCGACCAACAGCCAGCACTGAAAAGCGAGGTCGGGTTGGACAACGCCAGTCAACTCAAAAAGCGCCTAACAAACGTCGGCCTAAGTGACGCTGCGATTAACGCGGCCTGGCCTGACTGGTGGAGTGACGCCGCCAGCGATTCGGCGTCGGCTCAGACAGAGTTGCGCTTCTCCATTGCGCGCAAACTTGGGCTTGATCCACGTTCCCTTCTGGAAGATAACCAGGAGCCTCGATTTATTTGGCGGGATGAAGCACGGTTCAAGCACCTTTCGGGTGAGGGGCAGCTTGAGCGTTCTGCAATCACGTCATTTGGGACTGCGCTTGGAAGGTTCTTGGCCGCGTCCACCTCGGTAGTTGCTTCCCTCCCTAACTTCGACGCAATTGAATTGCGCAAATTGATCCTCCGCGAACAACGATATGTCCGTCTCCTGGATCTGCTTTCCGTCTGCTGGTCAATCGGTATCCCTGTAGTTCATCTCCGAGTCTTTCCAACCTTACGCAAGCGAATGGCTGCAATGTCGGTCCAGATCGACAGACGAAACGTAATCCTGATGAGCAAAGACTCAATGTATCCACCACACGTCGCTTTTTATCTGGCGCATGAGTTGGCTCACGTTGCGCTCGGACACCTCTCCAAAGATTCAGCCATCGTCGATCTCGAAACTGCTGCTCTCTCTGCTCCCGGTGATGATCCTGACGAAGTGGCCGCAGATAGGTTCGCGCTCCAACTGTTGACTGGACTGACGGAACCTAAGGTTCTCTCAAAATCGAAGACATACAACGCAAACCAGTTGGCTCACGCGGTACTCAATGCAGCATCTGAGCTTCGAATTGAACCGGGTACACTGGCGCTCTGCTTTGGGTATTCAACTGGCCAATGGGCGAAAACGAACGCGGCTATAAAACGAGTCTATTCCTCGCCGATGCCAGTTTGGTCCGAAATTAACAAAGTAGCTATGGATCACCTTGACCTCAATCTCATCCCGGACGATGCACGGTCTTATGTTAGGGCTGCTTTGGGCGAGGCCATTGCCGCATGAAAGCCGCTATCGACAACGACATCCTCTTCAAAGGAGCCTGCTACGGATTGCTGAGCGAGTTGATTGCTACAGCGTGTTCTGCCACAGAAGTGGTGGGGACGCTGGGTTCAGCTAGGTTTGTTGTTGCAAAAAAAATCGAAAAGAACAAACTACTACGGAATCGTAAGGCGGCTCTCACTATCCTTTTCGAGTTTTTGAACCGAAGTGAGGCACTTGAACCCACGCAAAATGAACAGAATATGGCTGCGGACTTGGAACTTTCTGCACAACGATTAGGCATCAATCTGGATAGCGGTGAGAGTCAACTCTGCGCGATGCTCGTGTTTCGAGTCTTGCCGTTGTTGCTGACTGGTGATAAGCGAGCAATCACGGCCATGGAAAAACTGATTGATGCTGATAACAGACTGATTGCTTTATGTGGCAAAGTCAGATGCCTTGAACAGCTCGTCTATGATGCCTTGACGAAGGGAGATCACGTGGCGTTTCGGACCGCCGTCTGCGCGGCGCCGGAGGTGGACAAAGCTCTGGCTATTTGTTTTAGCTGTACAAGCCAGTCGGTCGTGTTGGCGAGCATTGTCGAGGGATTGCAGAGCTATGTAAAGGCCCTGCGCATGGAAGCTACCCGTGTTCTTTCGACTTAGGCGGCGCATTCCGCACATATACGGCATACGGTTTCACGATCTCAGCCACTAGACCTATGTGAACTTTCGGATCGACCACCAAAGGCGCGTCTATCTCGTCAGTGATTTCGAGACATGCTTTGTCTACCCTGCCAGAGATATAGCGGTCACCATTCGATCCCATGCTGTTGCCCAAAGCCACCTTGGTTTTCGCCAGTGGCAGGTCGAATTCCTCTCTGCGCAGTTGCCTAATCGCCAAAGCGTACCGTGATCCAAGCACACTGATCGCTGGAGGAATGGGCTGCCAATCGACATCATCGACCGAATACTCTTCGGCCCGAATTGGCTCTGCGAAATGGCTGGACTCCATCGGTTGCATGCACAGATAAATTATTTGGCCCCGCTGTTCGAAGCTTCGAACGAAGGGTTGAACCATTGTCTGCGGATGACAGGTACTTCCGCCATAGCCCCAAAGAGCAAATCCAGCCTGCTCGATTTCTCTTGTCTTGCGAGCAATAATGGCATCCAACGATTCCTGTGCGTGTGTACCCACCTTCATATAGATTAGGCCTTGACCAGGCTTAAGAATGATAGACATCTTCCTTACTCCAGCAATTCCAATGAGTATTCATCGTCATGGGCCATGCCATAGTCCAGACGCTTGCGCTCTCGTATATAGTGCACCCGCGGCGGATTGTCTCGGCCATAAAAATGCGCCAAGCGAGCGGAATCCGAGATCACCAGGCTAGTCCCCGACGCTTTATTGCCGGGCAATGCCTTGATAAGCAGGTTGCAAGAACGAAGGTCAGGAGCATCGTCCAGATGATATCGGTGCAGTTGGGGCATCATTCTCTGTACAAAAAAGCCCGACGCGATTATGAACTGCTGAACATTAGCCAGCACACGTTTCGGCCATTCCAAATCGATGTCATCGGCAATGACAACCATCCCCTCGCCCTGATACGACGTTGCCTCCATTCCCCGTTGGACAAAAACCTTTACGCTCTCACCTTCGTTGCTAGCACCCCACGGGGGATTAGTGTAAAAGCAGTCAAAATTCAAAGGGCCGGGGAATGCATCCAAGCAATTATATAGCTTCGCTCTCAGTTGCGTGAGGCGCTCCCTGTCTGCGAACCGAGTCACTGCGCCACAGATTCTCTCGTCGAAATCGAAAACTACAATTTCCGACGGTCCGTAGTTGAGGATTTCTCTCTTTTGCAGGTAAGCGACGCAAACGCTGATGGCATCGCCGTCTCCGATAAAAGCCAGCTTCTTGCTGTCAGCCCATCGCGCAACAAGCTCGCTCTGAAGAACCATATCGCCAGCCTTCATGTAGATTTGATCGAAGCGCCTCAGAGGGCGGGGTCGATTCTGTATAACGTCAGATATCGCGTTGATTGCTGCGCGGAGATCAATGTCCTTTTGATCTGCCATAGTAATGGTATGTTAACGCCAACAAAGGATTAATTGTAGGTCATCTGCTAGCCGTTGCCTTCGGTGGGCCCACCCGGGCGGTCAGCTAATGCGTCAGTAGCTATTCACTCAAATAGAGCAACCTGCCGAGGGTCCTTGCGATCCTCCTCGTCCTCAAACCTGAAAACGCTGGATTTCAGGTATTCCTCCATCGCTTCGCTGGCAATCCACCGGCGCTTCAGGCTTTCTGCAACGGCACCAGTTGTGTTCGAACCCGCGAATGGATCGACCACAAGGTCATTCGTATCGGTGAGCAGTTTTATGAAAAACTTGGGCAAGAGAGCCGGGAAACGCGCCGGATGTATCTTGATCCCACTGTCCTTGCATTGTCTTGTATAGGAATCGTTTGCGGCATTGTTCCCCATCTTGAGCATGCTTTCGGGAACATCCGTAAGATCCGCTTCTGTCACATTGGTGGGAATTGCCCCGCCCGCGTCAATTTTGTCGAACGAGTCACGAATCACGTGGCCTGATGGCCGGACGGTACCGCGCACGCCGTTGCGGTTCAACCGAATCATGTCCTCGCTGTATTCCTTCAGGACTGAGAGATTCGAGGCTTTTGGCCATGGAGTCTTTGACAGCCACCAAACGTACTCGACGGAATCCCTCACCCGGATGCGACGGACAGTCACCCATTCCGCAGGCATCGGCATCTTGGCGGGGTTGTACCAAAAGCATTCTTGGGCTAGGTGAAAGCCAATTTTTTCAACCAAAGCGATGAGCAGCTTGAAATGGTACAGGGACCGAGTGGGAGTTCCGGGATTATAACTTCCACCTATATTCAGGACAAAGCTTCCATCTTCAGCTAGTATGCGGTGAATTTCGGCAGCAAAAGGCAAGAACCACTCGACGTATTCCTTTTTGCTTTTGTTTCCGTACTCTTTCTTGAAATGAAGGGCGTAAGGGGGAGAAGTGACAACGAGATTGGCTTGACCCGCAGGGAGTGCTCGCAGAAGTTCCAAGGAATCGCCAAGATAGGCAGCTCCGTATTCAGACTGAAAGTAAGGCTTGTTTTTGAGGAGGGAAGAAGGGTGGGTCACGGGAAACTCTTTTGCTTGGCGCTTCGTGGCTATGGAGGCCATGATTCTTCGGTGTCCGTGCTCCCTCTGGTTTGGTCGAACTTGCCTAGATGATGTCATGATATTACTGCCTCGCGATGAAAAAGAGTAGCAGGAATAGGTTAACAATGTCAACCCATTTCTCGAACGCTACCCTTGTGTCTGAGGATTGGATTTCGCAGGCAGAAGCTGCGCGAATACGTGGCGTCTCGCGCCAGGCAATCGCCCGGCTGATAAAGAAGGGTCGTTTTCGAATCTTGACAATTGCAGGGAAGACACTGCTTAAACGATCCGAAGTAAAGAGCTATCAACGCGAGCAACCCGGAAGGCCGCGCAAATGACCGAATCTCTCGACACACTGAAGCAGCAGATTGAACAATGTACGGAAACCGAACGGATGATCCTGGTCGAGTACTTAAAGGCGAGGCTACCGCGCCATCCACTCGAGAATGAGTGGGGAGTGAGTGCAGAAATCATCCTCAGCGCAATCTCCCGGTCGTCCGATCTGACGAAGCGAGGAGTGCGGGGCATTATTGCGGAGGCCATTTTTGAGAAGAATGTCCTGGCAGCCCTTCCGGGGTGGACGGCAATACCATTTGTGGAGGACAGGCCCTACGATTTCCTGCTTCACTCTGATAGAGAACCAACTCGTGAAGCGCGGATTCAGGTAAAACTGCAACGCATGTCGAGGCAGCAACCGATGATGGCTTCACAGGCGAACCGATATTATCCAAAGGACTCCTATGTAGTGGAAGTTCAAAAAACACGAGGGGGATTCGATCCACAGACCAACGAGGACACCCGCCCTTATCGTTTCGGAGAATTCGACATCCTTGCAGTCAACATGCATCCGTCGTCACACGACTGGAACAGATTCCTGTATACGTTGGGAGCATGGCTCATTCCCCGACGTGAGAACACCTCGCTGATTGAAATCTTTCAGCCAGTCCCTCCTGGCCCGAATGAGTTTTGGACGGATAGCTTAGGGGTTTGTTTGGGATGGTTGGCAGACGGTGAGCAAAAAACGATCTTGGAGATCGCGCCGGAGCTGCTTCTCCGGCATAGGCGGAGAGAGCGTGGGAAAAAGTGGGGAGGAAAAAAGAAGAGAGGAAAAAGGAAGCAAAAACGTAAAGATAAGTGATTCTCAACTGTCGGAAGGCATTACCGTGCACTTTGTACCGTGAACCGTCTCCCCTTTTGCATAAGAAAGTATGTTCGGCCCGACGCTGTTCCATTCACAAAGGAGGGCGGCCCTTCTCTGTCAGCGTTTCTCTCTTCGGTCTGGTTTGCCGGTCAGTCTTGCTCGGCTGGGCTTCCAGTTACTTCTGGCTGCGGCTTTCGTACCTAAGCACTTTGGTTACAGACTGAGTGCCAAGCCTCAATGTACCTCGATAGTGTATATTGACTGTCTCATCTATACTCAAATATAATTCCCGCATTGAACGTGCAGAGAGTGCACGCCTTTCGAAATGGGAGTCATCACCTGAATAGGGATGAACTCCTCCGAATCGTCAAAATGAAGCCTGTCCTCCCATGCACGCATTTCGGATTCCCGTATGATTGGACTGAAGCCGACAGGGCCGCGGCCAGCGCTATCGTCGAGATGCGGGAACTGCGGCCGCCACCTAAGTTCGGGAACCAAAGCCCCTGGAGCCAATATATAAGCCAGTACCCGACGCGAGATTTCCTGGGAGATTTGTATTACGCCAAAGTGATCCCGTCGGATGCAGATTGGGCACGTCTCACTTCTTTCGAGTTTAAGAGCTACAACGACAGGGTTATTGTCGCGCAGACGCTTCAAGCTCTCGATAATCGACTAACCGATAATCTCCTCCGATTAACCAGTGCACGTATATCGCATGACGGTGGGATCATTTATTACACCGACCGGCTTGATCGTTGCTTGGTGTACGACTACTCCTTCGGAAGAAGCACCAATGCGGCGAGAGTCGGCGCCGTGGCACAGATTGTGAATCCTGACTTACTGTATGACGTGGATAGCGCTATGTCGGGAAAAGAGGCCGGTTCCCGCCGCGCGTTGAAGAACGCACTTGTATACGGGCATAAGATTGTCGCTCACAGAAACACCATCGTTCACGTAGATCGTAGACGGGACGAAGGGACAGCTGGTCCGTACATAGATACGATGGTTCTCAATGAAATACTCCATCGCTACATCTACGAATGGGCTCGGGACGACTCTTCGGCTAGCTTCCGTTCAGCAGCGGAAATCGGAAGTGGGTGCGGACTGCTCATAGCCGCCTGTGGTCAGCACATGCCAAGCGCACTTCGTCTGTTTGCTGTTGATCCATCCATGGCCGCAGTCGCCTGCACGCATAGAAACTTCTTTGCCAACAACCGACTTCACGTCAAGAGAAGGTTTATTGGGATATGCAGTAAATTTGAGGACACAGATCTCAAGAATCTCGACCTGGTGATGTGCAACCCTCCGTACGTGCCCGAGCGGCCAGAGGCGCGGAAGCGGACGGCGCCGAATGCGAATTTTGGAACTGAGCTACTGGAACAAATAGTTAGGAAGGCGCCTGATTTCCTGAGCGACAACGGTCTCCTCTTTCTCATCTTTAGCGACCTCGCGTGGAAGGAATTTGAAGCCGCAGTGCCCGAAGGAATCGAGTACGAGCAAGTTGGTCCGGAATCTGGCTTTCGAGTTCAGTTTGATCTGACCGAAGTCCTGGAGGATGAATTGTGGGTTCAGTTCCTCGTGGAACGTGGTCTCGATTATAACCGAGCAACCGAGGCCTGCCATCATCACCTTAAGTGTGTGGTAGTGCACAAGAGGGAGGATCGTGGGTTTAAGGATGCCCAGGCCATAGAGCGAATCAGAACGCTCAACAGAGGATTCTCACGCAAGCATGTGGGAGGATAGATTGGACGAAAGTTTAATTTTCGTGTTCCGTGATCTCGTGACGCTTTCGCATCAGACGATTGAGCTCCACGACGAGTTGATCCGCGAGCATGGCTATTGCTGGTGGGGTTGGTGGAAAAAGCCCATCGAAGACGTCCCCACAGATCTATTCGAGCAGATCCTGGGCGCAGGGAGCAACGGCACAATCTTCCTGCTTGATTGTGGCAATTATCTTTTTTATCAGGCGCAGCTTCTTGGCGTCAAGGTAGCCCCTTCCGAGGAGGGCACGCCATCCCCTGAGCTTGAGAAAACACCCTCCTACTACACCCACCTCCGATTAGTGGTGTGGCTGAAACTCACAGACATTAAGTTGATCGACGAAAAGGTGATTAAGGAATTCAAATATGTCGATTTTCCAACGTGGAGAAGTCAAGCCTACGATCAGTACAAGGGGAAAAACGTGGGTGGCGCAGGAGAGCTTGACGAAATGCGAGTAACGCTCTGGCACATTGCGCGAAGAGAGGACTCTTCCAAGTAGGGTGGGGGTTGTATATTTTGAGTAAATCGAATATATGAATCTGGTCATCAGGAGGGGACATGAAAGAGGAGAACAACGGGAATTGGCGAGTTCGGTTTAGGGAACTCGACGAATATGAACCTACGCGCCTTGTGTATGGGCCGGGAGGACTAATAACCGTAGCCGCGGGTTTCGACTCGTCACAGCAGGTTAAGCCGCATGGTTCCGGCGGAAAAAGCGAAGCGACGAACACCAAGGGGCATTCCGCCTCTGTAGCGGATAGGGACTCTGACTGACAGCCATAGCAGCACCTATTTCTAACGTGTCGCCCCAATGTGGAGAATCAAATTGTGACGCGCTTTGTGCCATAACCCCCTCTTTCTATGCACGAAAAAGCACTTTCTACTCCGTGCAGTCCCATGCGCAAGGGAGGTTCGCTAACTCCGCTCAGGTCTTCCCTTTCCGTGCAGTTTCCTGCTCGGTCTTGCGGGGCTTTGCTTCTCGCGTCTCGGGATTGACACGGTAGAGGTCTGGGGTTCGAGTCCCCACGGGCCTACCATATCTGCCACTGGAGGCCCGCAGGTTTACAGGACTGCAACCTGGTAGCCGGGGAATCGCAGTTCCGGCGTTGGGACTTCGCTTCCAGCGTTTCTTGGTGATGATTATTTGCACAAGGCCCTGCACGCTGGCGCCTCCGCCTGCTTCGTTCTTTGCTAGCTTGTAGATACGAAACGACATTTCCCGGATCACAGTTCTTCCAAGACTCTTTGGTTCGGGGCGGATCACTTTTCCAAAGGCATAACAGCTTGGGGGCCGTTGGAATTCCATCGCCAAGTCCGGCGATCAGGGGGCTGAAGTGAAAATCGCATCGTTATCTTTTGCGCTAGCCGGGATGCTGGGCATCCTGGCTGTTCCTGCGCTCGGCCAGGCGCCGCCATCCGGCAACCCCGCGCAAAATGTTTCGCGCACGACCAAAGCGGTGAACTATCGCCGCGCCGGAGGCTCGACGAAGATCGACTTTCAAGGCACGGAGTTGATGTCTTCAGCCAGGGGCGAAGCCAAAGTCCAGAACAAAGGCAACCGCATCGAGATTGAAGCAAAATTCATGGGCCTGGACGAGGCCACCAAATTCGGCCTGGAATATCTGACGTACGTCTTATGGGCGGTTTCTCCCCAGGGCCGCGCCGTGAACCTGGGTGAAATCGTGCTGAAGAGCGGGAGCGGTGAGGTCAAAGCGATCACCGACATGCAAACGTTCGGCATGATTGTGACGGCCGAGCCGTATTTTGCGGTCACGCAGCCGGGTGACACCGTGGTCCTGGAAAACGTATTTGGCCCTGCCACCGCCGGCAAAATCGAGAACATCGATGCCAGTTACGAGCTGCTGGGCCGCGGCATCTACTCCTCCTCCAACACGAAAATCGAAAACGCCATCTTCGGCATCGATCGCAAGACGCCGCTGGAACTTTTCGAGGCGCGCAATGCCGTGCGCATCGCCCACATCGCTCTGGCAGACAAATATGCTGCAGCCACTCTTGCCAAGGCCGAACAGCAACTCCGCAACGCCGAAGAAGTTTACGCGCACAAGAGTGACAAGAAATCCGTCGAAGCCGCCGCCCGTGAAGTGGTGGGAACCGCCGAAGAAGCCCGCGTCATGGCGGTGAAGCAAAAGGCCGAGGAAGACGCTCAGGCCAAAATTGCCGCGGACAAGAAAGCCGCCGAGGAGCGCGAAGCCAAAGCCCGCGCCGATGCTGCCGCCGAAGCCCAGCGCCGCGTGCAAGCCGAGGAGGCTCGCAAACAGGCCGAAGCCGCGCAAGCCGAAGCCGTGCGCATGAAGCAGGAAGCAGAGCAGGCCGCACAGGAAGCGTCGCGCCAGAAAGCGGAAGCCGAAAAAGCCAGCGCCGCAGCGTTAGCTCAGCAACAAGCCGCACAAGCCGCCGCCGAACAGGCCGCCCGCGACCGCGCCGCCGCGCAAGCCGAAACCGAAAAAGCGCGGCAGGCCGCCGCGCAAGCCGAAGCGGAAAAGGGCCAGCTTCGCGCGCAACTTCTTGCACAGTTGAATTCCATTTTGCAGACGCGCGATTCCGCTCGCGGCCTCATCGTCAACATGTCGGACGTCCTCTTCGATACCGGGAGCTACACGCTCAAGCCAGGCGCCCGTGAGAAACTCGCCAAGATTTCCGGGATACTTCTTGCGCATCCCGGCCTCACGCTGCAAATCGAAGGTCACACTGACAGCGTTGGCAGCGACGAATTCAATCAGCAACTCTCCGAACGCCGCGCCGACTCCGTGCGTGATTTTCTTGCCGAGCAGGGCGTTCCAGTTTCCTCCATCACCGCGCGCGGGTTCGGCAAAACCCAGCCGGTCGCCTCCAACGACACGCCCGAAGGCCGGCAGCGCAATCGCCGCGTTGAACTGGTCGTCAATGGCAGCGCCATCGGCAACACCGCCAGCGACTCTTCCGCGCCTAGTACTCAGCAATAGAACAAACGCCCATAGGGGTATCTTCGATACGCGAGTGGAGGTGCGGGCCGAAGAAAGCCCGGACGGCGAGGAGAATGTAGGCCGTCCGGGGATGAAATTGCAACCGATGCGCCGGTGAACTGGTTAGTGGGACTTGTTCTTTGGCGAGCGGTTGTTCAAGGTGGCCAGGAGCTGCCTGGCGCTGGGCGGCGCGGGGACCACGCCCTTTAGCACGATGTCCTTCGCAGGGAGTTCCTGGCCATACAAATTCTTGTTTGCGTCGTTGTCCGGGCGGAGCGTGGAACCTTCGAGGGAAATGCCGGCAAACAGGCCACGGGAGCGCGAATAGCTGAGAATCTCCGCGCGGAGAGTGGCATCCGTTTCCGCAGAGGCATCGCGCCCCTTGGGACCAGCCGCGGCCGCGGCATCGCCGCCCAGCTTAACCTTGCTGGTAAGAACACTCTCGGCGCTGCGTGCATTCATCAGCAAGAGGACAAAGTCCGTGGCCTGACCGCCGAGCTGCAAACCGAAGCTGCCGCCTTCGAGTGCGATCATGGTGGGCGCGCCCCACGGCCCATTGAATTTTTCGCCGCTGCGGCAGGTCATGACGCCGCGGCCATAGCTGCCGCCAATGCCGATGGCGAACTTCACGACTGAAGGCAATACGACGACACACTCGGCTTTGTCCAGCAGGTCCTGAGGAATGTTATCGGGGATGGCGAGAATTTCCGTGATCACGGTTCCCGAATTCTCCACGCGATCCACTTCTTTCTTGTTGTCCGCATAGCTGGCCGAAGCCACAACGACCGTGGCCACGAGCGAAATCCAGATTTTTTTCATAACGTCACTCCTTGAAGGAATAAGAGGCGCTAATCGAGTTGATTTGAGTAGCGGGCAGGGGCCTAACGCATAAAGTATAGGACAGAACGGATGGGAAAGGTGGAAAGAGCGGGGACGGGCCTAGTACCAGCGAATGTGCAAAGGAAATGCCAGGCGGGAGACTGTTCCAAAATAGACACCGACTGTTCCGCTCGTGTTTTGCTTTATGAAAAACAATTTTGATTTACTCGGATTTCGTTTGACTAGGCAGACAAGCGCTGTAACTTATGAAGGTCCTTACGCCCCTTCGTTCTGGCGATTGAAAGAGCCAAAGCGGAGTCCCTCTTCTCCTTGTTCCTCTCCTGGGTTGTCAGGATTCTTGGGAAAATTCGATCCAAAACTAAAGTAATTCATGCGGACGCCTCTCTCCGTTCGCTGAAGGAGTCGCATGAAGCGATTTATTCTGCTCCCAATCCTGGCAATTGCGGTGTTGTTGGCTTCGGCATTGGCGCTGTTCTCCGCGGAGCCCGGAGAGAAGAGGGCTGCGGCGGAGAAGAGCAAGGCCGGTGCAGATCAGACCAAGAAATATGCGAGGCCGACCGATCCGGCGCTGTATGTCGGCTCGGAGACCTGTAAAACCTGCCACGAAGACATATACAAGAATTTCGAGGGGACGGCACACTTTGTCACCCGCCTGGAAGGAAAGTTTGCGGGGCACAAGGGCCCGGAGTGGCAGGGCTGCGAAGCCTGCCATGGTCCCGGGAAGGATCACGTCGACGGAGGCGGGGACAAAACAAAGATTTTCACGTTTAAGAATGCCACCGCGCAAGAAAGCAGCGCGCGCTGCCTGGACTGTCACCGGAACGGCGAAGAGCACAGCAACTTTCAGCGCTCGGAGCACCTGAAAAACAACGTGGGCTGCGTGGATTGCCACTCGCCGCACCATGCGGCGGTGGAGCACGCGTTACTGAAAGAAGGCCAGCCCAAGCTTTGCTATGGCTGCCACCTGGAAGTGAAGCCAGAGTTTTCCCGGCCGTTTCACCACCGCGTGAACGAAGGCCTGATCGCCTGCAGCGATTGCCACAATCCGCACGGAGGATTCCTGAGCCGGCAACTGCGCTCGACCGCGGCACAGGACGTGGTTTGCTACAACTGCCACGCGGACAAGGCCGGGCCGTTTGCGTTCGAACATGCGGCGGTAAAGACCGAAGGTTGCGTCGCGTGCCACACGCCGCATGGTTCGGCAAATCCCCGGCTGCTGAAGCGCAGCCAGATCAACCTTCTTTGCCTGGAATGCCACACATTGACGGTGGATTCCGCGGCGCCCGCCATACCGTCCTTCCACAACCAGGCGCAGAAATATCAGGCGTGCACACTGTGCCATGTCGCCGTACACGGTTCGAATTCGGACCAGTTTTTGTTCAAGCCGTGAGCCAGGAGGAAATGACCATGACAAGAATGACGCACTCTTTGATTTCGCATATTTCCTGCCGAGCGGCAATGGTGTTTCTTGGTGCATTGCTCTGCGGGTTCGCAGTGACCGCACAATCCATAGTGGAATTGCAACCAACGACTGGCGTGAGTGTTGACCCAACCCGAAAATCCCCCGTAGGGCTCACCTCCACCACCACAGAGGACAATGGAGGACTCTCCACGGGCGGGTATTTGGTCAAGCAGACCGCGGAAGTTGGCGGGCGCATTTCGGACTTTTCCGGGAATGAACTGATGTGGGACACACTGGTGAACCTCGGGAGCGGGGTGCGTTTGCTGGAGTATTCGCTGAACCTGCATTCTCCAACACACGGCGGGTTCCTGTTCGACGATCTGTCGTTCAGCAACTTTGGCTACGGCGGGGATCCTAACGATCTGACGCGCCTGCGCTTCAGCAAAGGCAAACTCTACAATTTCGAGGGCATATTCCGGCGCGACAGGAACGTCTTCGACTACAATCTGCTGGCCAATCCGCTGAACCCAGCCACGTCGGTGCCAGACGTACCGATACTGAATTCGCCGCATCAACTCTTCCTGACCAGGAGGATGAGCGATTACAATCTGAATCTTTTTCCACTCTCGATCGTACGATTCCGGCTGGGGTACTCACACAACATTCAGCAAGGCACGGCATTCTCGTCGGTACACGAAGGGACGGAAGCGCAACTTGTGCAGCCCACGCTGAATATCACCGACAACTACCATTTTGGCGTTTCGGTGCGGGCACTGCCGCGGACCAGCCTGAACTACGACCAGTTTTACACCTTCACGAAGGGGGACAGCGCTTCAACGCTCTATGCCTTGCCGTACAACCTGGCGGGGACACCGCCGATTCCCGTGGATCTCGGCGTGTCGTTCAACACCGCGGCGGGGCAGCCGTGTGCCACACCCATTCTTGGCACTGGCTTTGTGAATCCTGCATGCAACGCTTTTTTCAGCTACAGCCGCTCCGGGCGCAATCGCGTGCAATTTCCCGCGGAGCAGGCCAGCTTCCAGAGCAGCTATTTCCCCTGGATGGATTTGGCCGGGAGGTTCAGCTACTCCAAATCGGAAAATGATCTGCCGGCTTATGACGAATTGTTCAGCGGACTGATCACCCGGACGCGCCAGAGGTCTTACGCAACCACCGGCTCTTCCTCGGCGGAACGCCTATCCGTTACGGGAGACTTTGCGGCCACGATACACGTGAGCGATCGATTTCGGATCGTGGACGATTTCCGCTACGACAATTTCCGGATTCCCGGAGCGTGGCTACTGACTACGAATTCGCTGTTTGCCGCCACGCTGCTTTCGACGCCGAACGTGTTCAGCCCGGCGACGTGCCCGCCACCGTTCACGGCGGCCACGTGTCCGCAGCACAGCGCCAGCTCATCCGCGGATGTCCTCGCCGATGCGTTCAGCGATTTTTTGCGGCAGGAGCGCCAGGTCAATACATTCGAACTCGAGTATGATTTCACCCGCCGCATCAACGCGTTTGCAGGCTACCGGTACGAAAACCGCGACATCACGGACAGTACTTCCGATGTGCAGTTACAGACCTTCTATCCGACACTGGCGACGCGCGCGTGCACGGGGCAGCCTATTCAGAGTGATGGCTCGTGCACGACGACGGTGACTTCCGCTGACGGCACTTATGTCCCCATTCAGGCACATTCCCTGATCACCGGTGTTTCCGCGAGGGTGACGGACACTCTGCGTCTTCGCTTCGACACGGAGCTCTACTACGCGGACAACGCCTTCACGCGCATCAGCCCGCGTCACTTGCAGCGCTACCGGCTGCGGACCACCTATAAGCCGGTGGACTGGGTGAACTTGAGCGGTGGGATTTCAATTCTAGAGAACCGGAATACCGCTCTGGACATCGGCAACCTGCAACACAACCGCAGTTATTCAATTGCCGCGGAGTTCGCGCCCCATGAAGGCAAATGGGGCGTGGATCTGTCCTACGATTACAACGACATCTTTTCACAAACGAACATTTGTTATGTTGCGACGCCCAGTCCAGCGGGCGCGCTGAGCTGCGGCGCGCCATTCCTTACGGGGATTTCTCTGTACGCGGAGAAATCGCATTTCGGGTCGGGGTCAGTGTTTCTGCGGCCGATGCGTAAGCTGACAGCCACGTTGGGTTATACAGTGACTAGCACGGACGGCAGCACGCTGATCCTGAATCCAGGCGCGCCGAGCGGCCCGCTGACGTTTCGATACCACCTGCCGGTGGCAGGGATAGCATATGAGGTGAGCAAGGGCTTCACATTTAAGACCAATTGGAACTATTATGATTATAAAGAGAATTCGGATGTAGGTCCCACCCTACCCCGGAATTTCCGAGGCAATGTGGTCACAGTTTCGATACGATATGCACTCTAGGAAGACGGCGCGGGGGCAAGCTGGGTTCGTCCGCGCCAAAATCTGGACAGGGAGCAAAACATGGAGACAACAAGGAAGAACCTCGGGACAGCGACGCTGGTCGCGGCCCTGCTGGCAGGCGCATGCCTGGTTGGCACGCCGGCGCGAGCGGATGTCGCGGCGGGCGAGGCGACGTTCAAGGCCAAGTGCGCCATGTGTCATGGGGCGGATGGCAAGGGCAAGGAAGCGATGAAGACGCGCGACCTAGCCTCGGCCGACGTTCAGAAAATGAGCGATGCGGATCTGTCGGGGATGATCTCAAATGGGAAGGGCAAAATGCCCGCCTACAAGACGCTGACCCCCGAGCAGGTGAAGGATCTAGTGGCCTTCATCCGTTCGCTGAAGAAGTAATACACGAAGGGTTGTAGAGATGGATTGCGGCACGAGGCGCGTTCGCTCCTACGCGCTTCGTGCCATCATAAAAAACCAGGAGGAAACAATGAAGAAGGTACTGTCAGGGATTGTCGCGGTAGCTGTTTTGTGTTTGGCGGGTTCGGTCGTTCGCGCACAAGATAAAGCCAACGGAGAGAAAGTGTACAAGGCGAAGTGCGCCAGCTGCCACGGGCCTGATGGCAAGGGAGAAACGGCCGCGGGTAAAGTCACCAAGGCGCGGGATATCTGCACCGCCGAAGTGAAGAAGGAAACGGACGCGGCCTGGACGGACATCATCGTGAAGGGCAAGAACAAGATGCCCAGCTACGATAAGAAGATCACCGACGCCGAAGTCAAGGACGTCATCGCTTACATGCGGAGTTTGTGCAAGTAAGAGCGCCGGTGAGCCCGCGACTGCAGGCACACGAAAAATCAGAAGGTCCCAGGGCCCCGGCGGATCCTTCGCTGGGGCTCTTTCTTATAGTGGTGCGTTTGGAAGCGCATAGAGCAGGCGATGTGGGAGCATCCACCTCATGAGTCCGCAGAATACTGTTCGCAATTGGGCACGACTGCTCTACTTCCTGAGCCAGAACGTCATCAGTTTGATTGGCGTGGTTTTGACGACGAGCACGGCAATCACGATGATTGCCTTCTGGATTTACGATTTCATGCTGCAGGGCCCGCCGCACCCGTACGTCGGCATACTGATTTTCCTGATCCTTCCGGGACTGTTCGTTTTCGGGCTGTTGTTGATTCCGCTGGGAATCCTGTTGCGGCGGAAAAAACTGCGCGGCGCCGGCGAGTTGCCGATCGCCTATCCAGAGATCGATTTACGAGTGCCAATGGTGCGAAGCGGCCTTTTGTTCATTAGTGTTGCGACGGTTCTGAACATTCTGATTTTCACATTCGCCTCGTACCAGGGCGTGGCGTACATGGACACGACCACGTTTTGCGGACAGACATGCCACACGGTGATGCAACCGGAATTTTCCGCGTATCAGAATTCGCCGCATGCGCGGGTGAACTGCGTGGAGTGCCACATCGGTCCGGGCGCGGGGTGGTTCGTTAAATCGAAATTGTCGGGTGTGCGCCAGGTCTTCGCCGTGACCTTCAAGACTTACTCCCGGCCCATCCCTTCGCCAGTGAAGTACCTGCGTCCCGCGCGCGAGACGTGCGAGCAGTGCCACTGGCCGCAACGCTTCTCCGGGGACAAGCTCATCACCAAGACCTCCTATCAGGACAACGAGAAGAACACGCCCTTGACCACCGCACTTGTCCTGAAAATCGGCGGCCGCATGTCGCAAGGTTCTGTCGGCATCCATGGGCGCCATCTCGACGCCGGTTCCAGAATTCACTACGTCTCGATTGACGATGCGCGCCAGGTCATCCCGGTCGTCTACTACACCAACGACCAGGGCAAAACCATTGAGTACGTCTCCACGGACATCAAGGCCACCAAGGAACAGCTAGATAAGGGCGAGAAGCGCGCCATGGACTGCATTGATTGCCATAACCGCCCCACGCATGCCTTCGAATTGCCGGAAAATGCCATGGACGACCGCATGTCTCGCGGCCTCGTGAGTCCCGATCTTCCTTTCATCAAGAAGAAGGGCGTCGAGCTCCTCAAGGCCGATTATCCGGATCGCGATGCAGCCAAATCCCGCATCATTGAGGGCTTGACGAGCTTCTACCGCGCCAGTTATCCGGACATCTACAATTCCAAGCGCGCCCTGGTTGAGCAGTCTGCCAACAACGTCGCCGAAATTTACCTGCGCAATATCTTCCCGGACATGAAAGTCGGCTGGGGCGTGCATCCCAACAATCTGGGCCACAATGATTTTCCCGGCTGCTTCCGCTGCCACGATGGATCACATACGAGCGCGGACGGCCAGACGATTTCCAATGATTGCAGTGCGTGTCACAACCTGCTGGCTGTTCAGGAGGAAAACCCGAAAGTGCTTACGGAGCTTGGCATGAAGTAAGCATTGCCGAGAGCTTGACATGGCTGAAACAAAAGTTGTGCGAAGGAAACGGTGTGCAGGGCTTGGAGCTATCGTTGCGACGCTCCTCGCGACAGCTTTCTCCCTCCTGTTTTCGGACAGCCCCGGCCGCGCGGCGCGGGCCGAAACCGAGCAACCGGGAGCGCAATGCCTCGCCTGCCACGGCGATAAAAGCATGAGCACGACACGAGGCGGCAAAACGGTTTCGCTCCACGTGGACGGGAAGAAATTTGCGGCGTCTGTTCATGGCACCTTAGGGTGCACGGGCTGCCACGCCGACTTGGAAGGAAAAGAGTTGCCACATGAAACGCCGCTGGCGCGGGTAAATTGTGGCACCTGCCACGAGGCCGAGCGGGAGCAACATGCCCGGTCGGTCCACGGGAAGGCCGTTGCGCACGGCGACCCGCTGGCGCCCCGCTGTGTGAATTGCCACGGGAACCACGAAATCTATGCGGTAAAGGACCCGCGGTCAGCGGTGGCGCCGCTGAAAGTGCCATTCGTTTGCGGCCAGTGCCATCGCGAAGGAACTCCAGTTCAGCGTAACCGCCCCATTCCCCAGGACAACATTTTGGAGAACTACTCTGAGAGCATCCACGGAGAGGCGTTGCTGAAGAAGGGGCTGTCCGTGGCCCCTAACTGCGCGACTTGCCACACACCGCATCTGATCCTGCCTCACACCGACCCCGCTTCCTCGATCGCCCGCCGAAACATTGCCGCCACCTGCACGAAATGCCACTCGCTGATCGAAGCGGTGCACCGGAAGATCATTCGTGGAGAGCTATGGGAAAAGGAAGCAAATGTCCTGCCCGCATGCGTGGATTGCCATCAGCCGCATAAGATCCGGAATGTCTTCTATTCGCAGGGTATGGCCGATGCGGACTGCCTGCATTGCCACGCGGACGAGAAGCTGCGCCGAGCGCGCGACGGACAATCCATGTACGTCAACGTGGCCGAACTAAACCATTCGCGGCACAATCAGGATCCGCTGCAGCCGGGTCAAAAAGTCGCCTGCAGCCAGTGCCACACCGAGGTAAATGCATCGCGCGTGCGCCCCTGCGAGACCATTACACATCAGGTGGACTGCACCTCTTGCCACGATGAAATTGGCAGGCAGTACGCGAGCAGCACCCACGGACAACTGGCCAGTAAGAAGGATCCGAATGCCCCGAGCTGCAAGGAATGTCATGGGACGCATGGAGTGCTTGGCAAGCAGGACCCAAAGTCGCCGACTTTTGCGACCAATGTTCCCGGACTTTGTGCGCGGTGTCACCGGGAGGGCCAGAAGGCCGCGGTGCGCTACACCGGGCGGCAGCACGAAATTACGGCGAACTATACGGAGAGCATTCACGGGAAGGAATTACTGAAAGGCGGCCTGACCGTTACCGCGACCTGCACGAGTTGCCACACCGCTCACCATGTCCTACCTAGGACGGATCCGGAATCGAGTGTCAACGCAGCGAACGTGCCGGCCACCTGTGGCCGGTGCCACCACGGCATCCAGGAACAGTTTGAGAACAGCATTCATGCCAAGCGGGTGAACGGAACCGCCAAGGAACTTCCGGTTTGCAACGATTGCCACACCGCCCACGCCATTCGTCGCACCGATGAAGCCGGCTTCCGGTTGGACATCATGGACACGTGCGGACGGTGCCACGCGGAGATCGCCAAAACCTATTTTGATACCTATCATGGGAAAGTCTCGCGACTGGGGTACACGAAAACGGCAAAATGCTACGATTGCCATGGCGCTCACGACGTGCTTGCGGTGACGGATCCGCGCTCGCGCCTCAGCCGGGCAAACGTGGCGGCGACCTGCCAGAAGTGCCATGCGGGCGCGACGCGCCGCTTTGCGGGGTACCTGACACACGCCACTCACCACGACCCGCACAAGTACCCCTTCTTGTTCTACACATTTTGGGGGATGACCGCATTGTTGTTGGGAACATTTGTCCTCGGAGGCGTCCACACCCTGCTCTGGCTGCCCCGGGCATTCCAGATGCGCGGGGAGTTGCGCGCCGCCGAAGCGCAACCCACCGCGATGCCTGAACCTCCCGCAAGTGAGGAGAGCCCCGATGTCTAACGGCGGAACGGCAGAACGCCAGTTCATCCGCTTCACCCGCCTGCAGCGGATCCTGCACATCTGCATGATCGTGAGCTTCATGAGCCTGGCGCTGACGGGGTTAACCCTGAAGTTTTCCTACACCAAATGGGCGGCGGTGCTTTCACATCTGCTCGGAGGGTTCGAGAGCGCCGGCTACATTCACCGGAGTGCCGCGGTAGTGATGTTCGGAGTTTTCATCACCCATCTGGTGGACCTGTACCGCTTGAAGAAAAGGGAGCACGGTTCCTGGCGCGCGCTGCTGTTGGGACCCAGCAGCATGCTCCCTTCCCGAAGAGACTTGACTGAGTTTGTGGCCACGCTGAAGTGGTTTGTAGGCCAAGGCGAACGGCCTGCCTATGGCCGCTGGACGTACTGGGAAAAATTCGACTATTTCGCGGTCTTTTGGGGAATCGCGGTGATCGGCTCTACCGGGCTCACGCTTTGGTTCCCGGTGTTCTTCACGCGCTTCTTGCCGGGGTGGTTCCTCAACGTCGCCACCATCATTCACAGCGACGAGGCCCTGCTGGCCACCGGCTTCATCTTTACCGTGCATTTCTTCAATACCCACTTGCGGCCCGAAAAGTTTCCCATGGACATCACTATATTCACGGGGCGCATGCCGTTGGAAGAATTAAAAAGGGACAAGCCAAGGGAGTATGAAGCGCTGGTGGCTGACGGGAAGCTAGAGGGAAAAATGGAGGAGGCTTATCCACAGATCGTTATCCGTGCGATTCGAGCCTTCGCCTGGGTTGCGTTGGCGGTGGGGTTCTGCATTGTGCTGTGGATCATTTATGCGATGTTATTCGCGTACCGCTAGAGTCGAATTGCGGCCGAATTGTGGAGAAGGGTGTTGAGATGCTCGCAACGCTGGTTGCACTGGTTTATCTGACTCTGGCTTTGCCCGCGCCGGCGGCCGACCAGGAATGTCTGGCGTGTCATGGGCAAGCGGGGATGAAGTCCGAGAAAGGCAAGGACATCTACGTCAATCCTGCGAAACATGCGGCCAGCGCACATGGGATTTTGGGTTGTTCCGATTGCCACACCGCCATCAAGGATTTCCCGCACCCCGCGAAGATTGCCAAGGTGCAGTGCGCGACGTGCCACGCAGACGAAGTGAAGGCCTACGCCGGGAGCGTGCACGCAATTCTGGGCGAAACGGCGTGTGCCACCTGCCATGGCAGCGTGCATGAATTGACCGCCGCCGTCGCACTGGTGCCCGGCAAATGCTCGGAGTGTCATGCGGACGAAGTGAAAAGTCTTGCGGAGAGCATCCACGGGCAAGCGGCAAAAAATGGCGACCCCGATGCGCCTAAGTGCACCTCATGCCACGGCGCCATTCATGCCGTAAAGGCCGCGAGTGAGCCGGACTCCACAGTTGCTCGCAAGAACCTGGCGGATACTTGCGCAAAATGCCACAGCGATGCCGGATTTTTGTCGCGGCACAAGATTCCGGTGGCGCATCCCGTCGAGTCTTACAAACAGAGCGTTCACGGCCGCGCGGTGGCTTCGGGCAACGAAAAAGCGGCGGAGTGTAGTAGTTGCCATGGCAGCCACGACATCTACCCTGCCCGTGATGCACGTTCCAACGTGAATCACTGGAAAGTGCCGGAGACCTGCGGGCAATGCCACAAGGAAATCGCCCGGCAGTTCAACGAGAGTGTCCATGGGGAAGCGGTCAAGGCCGGCGTGCGGGATGCACCCGTTTGCACCGACTGCCACGGCGAGCACCTGATCATTGATCCAAGCAACCCGGCTTCGCCCTTAAGCGCAGCCAATATTTCCGCGGAAACCTGCGGGCGTTGCCATGGCGATCCCCGCCTGGCCCTGCGCTATAACCTGCCAGCGGATCGCCTGCCATCCTATGCCGGCAGCTATCACGGGCTGGCTCTCGAAGGCGGGAAACTGACCGCAGCAAATTGCGCTTCGTGCCATGGCGTGCACGACATCCTCCCTTCGAGCGATCCTCGCTCAACCGTCAATGCCGCAAATCTGTCCAAAACGTGCGGCCAATGCCACAAAGGTGTCGGGGAATCCAAATTCACCATCGGGCCCGTGCACGTGCAGACGAATGCCGGCCCCAATCATCCGGTGGTGAAATGGATCCGCTGGACGTACTGGGTGCTGATCCCGTTCACGCTGGGATTCATGCTGCTGCACAACCTGCTGGACCTGCTGGCGAAACTGATTCGGCGGCGGCCGCGGCAGGAAACCAGCGAACTTGCGGTGCGGATGAATCTGGGATTCCGAATCGCGCACTGGGGGGTGATGGCGAGCTTTCCAACACTGGTGGTGACCGGGTTTGCGCTGAAGTACCCGGAGAGCTGGTGGGCGCGCCCGCTGATGATGTGGGAATCGAACGCGGGATTGCGAGGCGGATTGCACCGCACGGCGGCGATCGTGCTGATTGCGGCGACGCTCTATCATTTTGTTCATTTGGCGCTGAAGAAGCGCGACCGCAGATTCCTTACGGCGATGATCCCCACGATCAAAGACGCGACAGACATCGTGGAAGTTTTCCGTTATAACCTGGGGCTCACCAAGGAACAGCCGACATTCGCGAAGTTCAACTATGCGGAAAAAATGGAGTATTGGGCCTTCTTGTGGGGCACGGTGGTGATGGGCCTCACCGGCTTTCTGTTGTGGTTCAATAATTTCACGTTACGGCATTTCCCGAAGTGGGTGGAGGATGCCGCGACCGCCGTGCATTGGTATGAAGCGTTGCTGGCGACCTTTTCGATCCTGATCTGGCACTTCTACCTGGTGATCTTCGACCCTGCGGTCTATCCGATGGACACGGCATGGCTCAACGGGAAAATACCGGCGGACCACTACCGGCACACGCGGCCCGGTTATTACCGGGAATTGGGGCGAGCGGGTCTGCTGGAAACACCAGATGAGCCCGATTTACCTGAGAGCGAACCAGATACAGCGCGCGGCGACGACTGATCATCACAACAAACTGTTTGATAAAGATTGTGGCAGGCTGTCCGGCCGACCTCAGGGGTTAAAAGCCCTGATATGCCGGAGCTTTCGGCACGGCTGAAGCCGTGCCCTCCCGAGAGCCGTTTGTGAGATTCCTTAACGGCGGGAGCGGTCCTTGCGGACAGCTTCGTCGATGAGAGCTTCGAGTTCCGCGCGGGTAAGCGTGACTTCGTCGGCGTTGGATTCACCGGTGTCGCAAGTTTCCGGCAACTCAGCGCCGCCGCCGGGAGGTGGGGTGACGAAATACCTGGCGCGGGCGGCCATGAGCTTGGCGACTTCGCGTGTGGAGAGGAGTTGGGGTTCGCCGGCGAGCTTGGCGGCCAGGGTGATTTTTGCGAAGTGCTCGAGCGTTTCCATGCGGAAGAAGGCTGTGAGCAGGTCGGGCCCGCAGGTGGTGGCCCCATGATTGGCGAGAAGGAGCGCATCGTAGTGAGGCACGTAAGGCTCGAGTACCGCGCACAGATCTGGCGTGCCAGGGGTGGCGTAGCGAACGAGAGGAACTTTGCCGAGGCCGACGATCACTTCTGGCAGAAGCGCTTGATCGAGGCCGAGGCCCGCGACGGCGAAACCCGTGGCGGTCGGCGGATGGCCATGGCAAATGGCGTTGACATCGGGGCGCATGCGATAAAAAAGAAGATGCATGGCGGCTTCGGAAGAAATCTTGCGGTCACCCTGAAGATGCGTGCCCTCCATATCCATGATGACGAGGTCCTCGGGCGCCATCATGCCTTTGTTGACACAGGTGGGAGTGGTGAGAATGCGTTCGGCATCCAAACGAACGGAGAGATTGCCTTCACCGGCGACAATATAGCCGCGTTCGTACATCCAGCGGCCAACGCGGCAAATCTCGCGACGATATTGCTCTTCCAAGAGGGCGGAAGTTACAGACGATGAGTCCGAGGGCACGGTAAGGACTCCTTCCTCGACCGTAAAGCGGTACGAATCAGTGTAAATCAGGCGAGGGCGGACGCCAAGTGGACAAAGAGTACGCCGCGCCGCGCCGAAAACCAAGCAAAAATCAGGCGTAGATGCCGCGCAGTTTCAGAGCCGTAGCCACACGGTCGATCGCCAGCATGTAGGCGGCAATGCGATTGTTGACGCGGTGGAGTTCGGCGTAACGTACCACCTCGTCGAACGCGCGGTCCATGACGTCAAAGAGACGCTCGTTGACTTCGCTCTCGCGCCAGAAGAAGCCCTGGCGGTCCTGCACCCACTCGAAGTAGCTGACCGTGACGCCGCCGGCGTTCCCGAGAATATCGGGGACAGTGAAAATGCCCTTGGCGTCGATGATGGCGTCGGCCTGCCAGGTGGTGGGGCCGTTGGCGCCTTCGCAGAGGACCCTGGCCTGGACCTGATGAGCGTTCTGCTCGGTAATCTGGTTTTCAATGGCGGCAGGGATAAGAACATCGCAAGGCTGGAAAAGAACGTCGCGGGCGCTCATTTTGGCGCCGCCGGTGGGGAGTTCCTGCAAGGGTTTCTTCTGGGTATAGACCCAGTCAACGACTTTGGAAACGTCAAAACCTTTCTCGTTGTAGAGGCCGCCGCCGATATCGGCGAGGCCGATGATTTTGTAGCCGGCCTTTTGCATCAATTCCGCAGCCAGAGAGCCGACGTTACCGAAACCTTGAATGATGACGCGGGTACTTTCTTTTTTCATGCCCAGCTTGACCATGGCTTTGTCGACGCAAATCATGACGCCGCGGCCAGTGGCTTCCCGGCGGCCACGCGAGCCGCCCAGTTCGATGGGCTTGCCGGTAACGACGGCGGTAGTGGCCTGGCGCGTGTGCATGGAGTAAGTATCCATCACCCAAGCCATGGTCTGTTCATTGGTGCCGACGTCGGGAGCGGGAACGTCGCGCTCCGGGCCGAGCCAGTCCGAAAGTTCGGCGGTGTAGCGGCGCGTAAGGCGCTCGGTTTCGCCGCGCGACAATTTGCGGGGATCGCAGATGATGCCGCCCTTGGCGCCACCAAAGGGAATATCGACAACGGCGCACTTCCAGGTCATCCAGGCAGCGAGCGCGCGGACTTCATCGAGGCTGACGTCGGGAGCAAAACGGATTCCGCCCTTGCCGGGACCGCGCACGGTGGAGTGAAGGACGCGATAACCGGTGAAGACTTCGAGCTGGCCATTGTCCAAGCCGACCGGAATATAGAGGGTAATTTCCTTGTCGGGATACTTGAGGTAACGATAGACGCCTTGCTCGAGACCAAGTTTGTTGGCGGCCACTTCAAAACGCGCTTCGGCGTTTTGGTAGACATTCATTTCTTCCGGCACAAGCGTTTGGGGCATGCAAAAGTCTCCTCTGCCCAGTCGGGCCACCCTGCTACCAACAGCGCTGCGAAATTCGGCCTGTGAGAGACGCGCAGGCGCGAAAAGAAGGGCCAAGTGGGATGAACGGAGGCGGGCTACCCACCCGCTAGACCTGCCAATTGGCCGGGGGGCCAGTATACGAAGGGGAATGGCCAATCGCAAGGAAGGGTACAGATTTGAATTGCAGGGATGAATCGTTACACACCAGCAAGGTCTAGCTCGGTGAGTCCGTAGAGGCGGAAGGAGATGGCCGCCTGAGGGGAGCCGAACTGCGCGGGGCAGTGAAATAGAGTGACTTGGGAGGGAGGGGACATCGCCCAAGAGAAGCTGGGTGGAGAGCAGTCTGTAATGCGCAAGGGCTATTGGCTGCGGAAATGAACGGTGACGGCAACGTTGACTGCAGTGGGTTTACCGTTCAACTGCGCCGGGTCGTATTTCCATTGCTTGACGGCGTTCAGAGCCGCCTGATGCAGCAAAGTGGGGCCGGAGATGATTTTGACGGAGCTGACATTGCCGTTTACGTCGATGAGGGCTTCGATCTTGACTTCACCCGAGACGTTCTGGGCTCTGGCGGTTGGCGGAAAGATGGGAGAAACCGACTTTAGCAAGCGGGCCTGCTTGAAGTCTCCGCCGACGGGAAGAGGTGCGATGGGTTCCTTGCGATGGCCCGCGGCCAGCCCGGCGAGGGGATCCGCACTGGCAGATTGATTGACGTCCATGGAGGGCTCGGCTTCGTTGTCTGCTTGAGATCCACCGGCGCGATTGACAACAGGAGTGGCAAGGTGGACTTGGCCAACAGCAGGCTTTTTGGGCTCCTCGACAGGCGTAGTAGCACGGGCGGTCGCTTTGGGATTCTTGGCTTCTGGCGGAGCTGCCGGTGCAGCGGTTGCAACGACGTTCGCAGGAGACTCGCTATGAATTACAGATGAGCTTGCGGGTGCGGGAGCCGGCTTGGTTATGCTGACAGGGGGAGCCGCCGGCCGCGCTGCGGAAGGGGATACGGCAGCGGGAGAGGAATTTGAGGTCTGCACGGCAGCGGTCTTCGAGGCGAGCAGGCTCGAAATCAGATTGTCCGGCTGGCGCATGTACCACACAACACCAGCGGCAAGAAGGAGCGTCGCGGCAATGCCGATGAAGAGGCCCTTCTTTGAGCGGGAGGCGACGGCTGGCGTGGGGAGGCTGGATTCGCCGAGTAACTGTCCACCGAAGGTGGAGGAATGCTGACGGGGGTGGGATTCCGTGACGCCGGCCGTGAGGTAGTCCGCAGAAGCAGAAAGCGAAGCAGGAAGAGAATCGGAGAGTGTGGGAAGCGCGGGGACAGTAACGGGTTCGGCGGTTGTGGATTCCGATTCATGCGCTAGAGGAGCGAGCCAGGCCGGAACCTTGACCTGTTCGGCAGCGAGTGAGGGAGGCACGACATGGCGTGCCGTGGCAACCGGCTTGATCTCGGGGGGTGCAGTCGGCTTCAGGCCTGCTTGTGCGAATTGCAGGAGCTTATCGGCAGCTTCGGGTGAGGGGGATCCTGTTTTCGCAATGACTGCAGGAGCTGGTGGAGTCGGCGGTTTTACGGGAGTCTCCGTGAAGAGAAGAGAGCTGAGCTGCTCCTGAAGGCGCGCAGTTTGCAGCTTGAGCTGCTCGGTGGACGATTCGGCGGGTGCCGAGGAGGCTTCGATCTTGGGAGGTTCGGTGGCTGCGGGCTTGGCAGCGGAAACGACCGGAGAATCGAAGAGCGAAGAGATTGCAGCCGCGAAATCTGGCGCGGGGACGGACAGAGATGTGCGCTTGATGGGGACAGGTTGCGGTTTTGCGGTTACCGGTGGCGTAAGCGAAGGAACGACAGGGGCAACAGTGACAGCTTGTTCGGCTACAGGGGCTATGGCAGGTGGAGCAGGAGGCGGCGCAGGAGGCGGCGCGACAATGTTCACGTGCGTGGGAGAAATGGGGGCCGCGGGTTTCGGAGCCGGAGAAGGTGGAGGCACAACAAGCTTCGCTGGTGCCGGGATGGCAGGCAGGGGAGAAACTGGCGCCGCGGGCTTTGCGGCAACCGGCGGAGCGGGCGGAGGAGGTGGAGTGACCTTAGGTGGAACAGGGACAGCGGGGACAACGGTGCGCGGCGCGGCGGACGGGAGTGCAGGAACGGATGCCGCGGGAACGAGGCGATCGGCTGGGAAACGCATGCCCCAGAAGCCGGTGGCAGGCTCCGTGAATTGCAGTTCCACGTATCCGGTCACGCTGCGATAGTTTTTCGATTTGATGACCTGACAGACGACTTCCTTTTTCGTTTTTTCGTTGGTGAGAAAAATGAGCTGGCCCGGCGCGAGGGTAGAAGCGAGCCGGATGACGGCGCCGTGACTGAAGACCAGGACGGTCTTGGTGTTTTCGGAAAAAGGCTCGCGCTTGTCCGAGCCTTCAACGGTGCGGGCGCCGTTCACGGTAACCGGGACTTCCAGAGCGACAGGCTGAGGCCGGGCTGGGGATTCATCCTTGGTTTTCGCGGCGGTGGTGGCCGGAGCGGCAGAGATGGGCGTTGCAACCGCAGTTTCGGAATCTTTCACAATGGGTGGCATAGCGCGCTCGCTCAAAAAAGGAATTTGGGCTGGCAGCCCTGTGCAGACAGAGCTCCCCTGATCTACATCTTTATGGTGGGGTGGGTGGAGGAGGAGAGCCTATAGTACTTGGGTACTACCATGGAAACAGAGTGAACGTGAAAGTGCTGTGGAGGGCCGCGGAGAAGCCCGGAAGGCCGCCTGCGGATCCGGCGAGCCTGGAAAAATTGGCCTTACGAAAGCGCTTGAGGATTCTGTGGTAGTGTCTCGAAGAGGAGCCAAGTTCCGTCATGGCAATTCGCACCATCATCGAGCCGTTCCGCATCAAGAGCGTTGAACCCATCCGCGAGACCTCGCGGGAAGAGCGGCAAAAACTGATTGAAGCGGCGGGCTACAATCTATTTCTCGTCGCGTCCGAAGCGATCCTGATTGATCTGCTGACGGATTCGGGCACGTCGGCGATGTCCACGGAGCAGTGGGCGGCGATGATGCGCGGGGACGAATCGTACGCGGGGTCGCCGAGCTTCACGAGGTTTCGCGAATCGGTGCAGTCGATATTCGGATTTCGGCACGTAATTCCGACGCATCAGGGGCGCGCGGCGGAACGCATCCTGTTCAATGTTATGTGCAAGAAGGGCGACATCGTGCCGAACAACACGCACTTCGACACGACGCGCGCCAACTGCGAATTTGTGGGCGCCACGGCGTTGGATCTACCCATCCCCGAAGCGAAGGAGCCGAGCCACCTGCACCCGTTCAAGGGGAACATGGACGTGGAACGGCTTGCGGAAGTGATTGCGCGGGAAGGAGCCAAGAAGATTCCGCTGGTGATGCTGACGATCACCAACAATTCCGGCGGGGGCCAGCCGGTTTCCATGGCCAACATCCGGGAGGTGAAGCAGAAGTGCCGGAAACATGGCATCCCGCTGTACCTTGACGCGTGCCGGTTCGCGGAAAACGCCTACTTCATCAAGCTTCGCGAAGAGGGGTATGCGGACAAAACGCCGCGCTACATCGCGCGGGAGATGTTCGCCCATGCCGATGGGTGCACGATGTCCGCTAAAAAAGACGGCTTGGCGAATATCGGCGGCTTCCTCTGCACCAACGACGACATTCTGGCGCAACAGGAAAAAGACCTGCTGATTTTGACCGAAGGATTCCCGACGTACGGCGGGCTCGCGGGCCGTGATTTGGAAGCGATCGCTGTAGGGTTGAACGAGGCGCTGGAGGAAGAGTACTTGAGGTACCGCATCGCCTCGACGGCGTTTTTGGGCAACCACATCGCCAGCGAAGGCGTGCCGATTGTGCAGCCCCCCGGCGGACACGCGATTTATCTGGATGCGCGGGCGTTTCTTCCGCACATTCCCACTTCACAGTTTCCCGGCGTTGCGCTGGCGGTGGAGCTTTATCTGGAAGGCGGCATCCGGTCGGTCGAAATTGGGTCGTTAATGTTCGGGGAGCACGCGCAGATGGACCTGGTGCGGCTGGCCATTCCGCGACGGGTGTACACACAGAGCCACATCGAGTATGTCGTGGAAGTGATCCTGGACGTGTGGCGGCGGCGCGAAAGGATTCCAGGGTACGAGATCGTGCACCAGGCGCCGTTCCTGCGGCACTTCACGGCGAAGCTGAAGCCGCTTGCGCCTTGAGAGCCCCGCCGAGCTTATTTTCTTCCATACACATATTCTACGAGAATTGGTGTATAGTCATTTCATGAGCAGGACCAACATAGAATTGGATGACGAATTGGTGCAGAAAGCCCGCAAGCTCACACGACTTAAGACAAAGCGGGAGATTGTCGGCAGAGCTCTGGAATTACTGGTGCGTTCGGAGAGCCGCAAGGGCATTCTGCGCTATTACGGAAGCGGGATTTGGAAGGGCGACCTCAAGAAGATGCGAAGGAACCGCGTTTGATCCTGGTGGATAGTTCGGTCTGGATCGATTTTTTTAGTTCCTCGCCCGGCCGTGCAGGCAACGAACTGCGGCGAATCATCGAAGAAGCCGAGCCGTTCGCGCTAACTGGAGTGGTGGTCGCAGAGGTTCTTCAGGGGCTTACCCGTGATGAGAGCCGTGTGGAAGAGTATCTCGCGATGTGGGAGATGCTCGAACCGAGCGGTTTCTCGACCTACCGCGAAGCGGCGGTGATTTTCCGGCTGGCGCGGTCCAAAGGCATCAGTCTGACGACCATCGATACGTTGATCGCGGCGATCGCGATGGAACACGATGCGAGTCTATTCAGTCTGGACAAGGATTTTTCTCACCTCGGGCGCGTAACTTCGCTTCGATTGTATCTGCTGCCCGAAACAGGACCCTGAAGCGTGCCGTGTGTTGCGAACTTAACGAATAGAAGGAGGAAGATGCGATTGCCCACTTGCGAGATGAGACGCGCGACCGCACTCTTCACAGTGGTTGTCTGGCTGTTGGTTGTTTGCTCAGGTGCGCGAGCCTTTGGCCAATCTCCAAGACAGGCAGGGGAGGGGGCACAGCAACTCGCCTCACTTGGCGAGTTCACGCTGCAGAGCGGAGCCGTTTTGCATGACTTCCGCATTGGGTATCGCACGCTGGGTAAATTGAATGCAGACAAATCGAACGCGGTGCTTTGGCCGACGTGGCTGGGTGGCAAAACCGATGATCTGTTGCAGTTCATTGGGCCGGAGAAAGTGGTGGATAGCAGCAAATACTTCGTCATCCTGGTGGATTCGATCGGCAACGGAATTTCCACGTCGCCCTCGAATAGTGCGACGCGGCCACGAATGAAGTTTCCGAACTTCTCGATTCTCGACATGGTGGAATCGGAGCATCGACTTGTGACTGATGTGCTCCAGCTCAGGCACCTCCATGCCGTGATGGGGCTCTCGATGGGAGGCATGCAAACATTTGAATGGGCCGTGGTCTACCCTGAATTCATGGATGTGACGATTCCCATGGAGGGTTCGCCGCAATCGACCTCGTACGACAAGCTGCTGTGGACCTCAGAGATCGATGCGATTGAGCTCGAGCCGGCATGGAAAAACGGAAATCCGACGGGGACAATGTCTCGAGGGATCGCGCTTGCGGAGGAAATCGACTCCATGAACCTCACTTCGCCCGCGTATCGCGCGGCACATACCAAGGCCGCCGACTTTGAGAGCTTTCTGGGAGAGATCCGGAAGAGCGGTAGGAGTGAAGCTGGGGCGGTGAGCGATCAAATTCGCCAGCGAGAAGCCATCATGGCACTGGATATCCCTCGGGAATTCGGTGTGACTTTGGAACAGGCGGCAAAGCGCGTTCGCTCGAAAATGCTGGTAATTGTTTCGCCCGAAGACCACATGGTGAACCCAGCTCCCGCGGTAGAGTTTGCGAGTGCCGTTGGTGCGCCTGTTGTGAACCTGGACTCTCCCTGCGGCCATCTTAGTCTTTCGTGTATCTCGGTAGGACCTATCGTGGCGCTTTTTCTCGCCAATCCCACTTCGGTACGAAGTCAAACCCTCAAGGACCCATCGAGCCGATGAAATTGCGGAGGCAAAAGCCACTCCGTGCGCGCGGATACTGTCTCAGGTATTCTTGAGCGGCATGATCACAGTGACCATTGATGGCGCGCTGAAGGCGAAGTGCCCGCGGGTGGCGCTGGGCTGCGTCACGGGCAATGTGGAGGCTGTCGAAACGCCGGGGGCACTGCTTGCAGAGATGAAGGCGTGTGAAGCGAAGATCTTGGGTCTGCCGGAGCCGCGGGCTGTGCTGGAGGGGCCGCAAATTTTGGCGACGCGCGCCGGATATAAAGCGCTGGGAAAAGATCCCGCGCGATACCGCGGCTCGGCCGAAGCGCTTCTGCGACGCATCCTGAGCGGGAAGAGCTTTCCGCAAATCGGCGCGGTGGTGGACGTCATCAATCTGGTTTCGGTGGAAAGCCGATTGCCCGTCGGGCTCTACGATCTGGTCAACGTGCAGGGCGATATCATTTTTCGTGCCGGCCGCGCCGGGGAAACCTACAAAGGGATCGGGAAGTACGACTTGAATCTGGAAGGGCTGCCGGTGTTTTGCGACGCCGCGGGGCCGCATGGGAGTCCTACGAGCGATTCCGAGCGCACGATGGTGACGCCGGCGACCAAAAGCATTGCCGCGATTTTGGTGGGGTTTGGAGGCAGCGAAGGCCTGGACCGCTGGTGCCAGCGGATGACGACGCTGCTGCAGCAATACGCGCAGGGCGACGCCATCGAATCGAAGGTCGTTTCGTGATCGCGGCCGCTGCTCCGCGGCTGAATCCGCCGCACCCTCTCTGGGAACGGCGAATGCTTGGCCGCCCGGGAATGGTCGTGGCGTTTTTGTGGGGATTGGCGGAGGCGACATTTTTCTTTATTATCCCGGACGTTTTTCTTTCGTTCGTCGCGATGCTCGACTGGCGTTCGACATGGAAGCACATCGTTGCCGCGCTCGCAGGTGCTCTCCTCGGGGGAGCGCTGCTATTCCACTGGTCGAAGACAGATCCCGATGCGGCACACGCAGCGATTGCACGGGTTCCATTCATTACTCCGGCAATGTTCGCCAAAGTGAATTCTGGCTTGGACAAGATAGGATTGCTGGCCGTGCTTACTGGTTCTGTTTCCGGCATACCTTACAAACTCTACGCGGTCGAAGCACCGAGGATTTCCACGCAGTTTGCCTTTGCGCTGGTCACGCCGCCGGCGCGCGCGGTGCGATTCACTCTGGTGTGGATGATTTTCGGGGCCGCGGCCGGCTGGCTGCGAACAAGATACGCGCTTTCAACACGAAAGCTCGTATATATTCACGCCGCGGTCTGGATTGTCTCTTACGCATTTTATTGGAGAAGCATCGTTTACCGCTGACGCCTCGCGGGTAGGATGAGGTGAACCGCCATGCCCAGCATCTACGGACTCAAGCCCAAATTTCAGAGCCTACTGCGGCCATTGAGCAACGGCCTTGCCCGCGCGGGCGTGACCGCGAACATGGTGACGATTGGCGCGATGGCGCTTTCCTTCGCGACGGGTTTGGCGATTTTCCATTTCCACAATATGCGCGTCCTGCTTTTGCTTCCGGCCGCGCTCTTCCTGCGCATGGCGTTGAACGCGATCGACGGGATGCTGGCGCGCGAGCACAACCAGAAAAGCGCGCTGGGCGCGATTCTGAATGAGCTTGGCGATGTCTTTTCCGATGCGGCTCTGTACCTGCCGCTGGCCACTTTCCTTCCGTTCGAGGCTACACTCATGGTGCTGATCGTTCTGTTCGCCGTGATCAGTGAAATGATGGGAGTGGTGGCGGTGCAGATTGGAGCTTCGCGTCGATACGACGGGCCGATGGGAAAAAGTGACCGCGCGTTTGTTTTCGGAGCGCTGGGATTGCTACTGGGGTTGCAATTGCCTATCTTTCGAGTAGTCGTCCCCGTCCAGTGGATTGTTCTGGCGCTCCTGCTCGTGACAATCGTGAACCGGGCGCGTGGCGCGCTGCGGGAAATGCGAGGTCGCACCTCCTGATGAACGATCACATCCATCCGTTCGCAAGTCTCCTGGCGGCGGTTGCCCGCGGAATTACCGGGGTGCAGGTGCAGTGGGCTGGGTGTGAGCCTGACGAAAAACAGCGCATCTACTTCGCAAACCACACCAGCCATCTGGATTTTGTGGTGCTGTGGTCGGCACTACCTACGGATTTGCGGGTGCATACGCGACCCGTGGCCGCGCAGGACTATTGGGAAAGCTCGGCGCTGCGGCGCTATGTGGTGATGAATGTGTTCAACGCCGTGCTGGTGCAGCGGGGCGTGATGGCGCAGGCCAAAAGTCCCGAAGAGGCGCGCAACGCCGGGCGAGCGCTGATCGAACAAATGGCCACGGCTCTTGGCGACCAATACTCGCTGATACTTTTTCCCGAGGGGACGCGAGGCAACGGCGAAAAGGTCGGGCCGTTCCGAGCGGGGCTGTACCACCTGGCGTTGCGCCGGCCGGATGTGGAGCTCGTTCCAGCGTATCTTGAGAATATGAACCGGATTCTGCCGAAAGGAGAAGTCTTGCCAGTGCCCATGCTGAGTCTCTTGACTTTTGGCAAGCCGCTACAAGTGGAGCCAGGAGAAGAAAAAGAAACGTTCCTGGAACGCGCACGGGAAGCTGTCAGCAGCCTGCGGCGGATTGGAGCGGCCTGATGCTGCCCGCGATTCACGATGTGAAGCTGGCGGAGTTGTTTGGCGGCGTGCTGTTTCTGCTGGTCGTTTCCACCCTGATTGGCCGATGGCTGAAGCGCCGCCGGAAGAGCGAAGCGAGCCGCGCCACGATCGAAAATGTGAATGCGCGTATCCGGGCGTGGTGGAAGATGTGCGCGATTTTTGCCGCGGCCATCCTCGTTGGACGCGTGGGGTCGCTGATCTTGTTCGGATTGATATCGTTTCTGGCGCTGCGCGAGTACATGACGCTGGTGCCCACGCGGCGAGGAGATCACCGGACGCTCTTCTGGAGCTTCTTTGTGATCATGCCGCTGCAGTATTACCTGATTGGCATCCAGTGGTACGGCTTTTTCGCCATCATGATTCCGGTACTGGCATTTGTTTTCGTACCGACAAGCATCGCCATCGCAGGAGACACGGCGAACTTTCTGGAGCGCGCCGCGAAGATTCAGTTTGGGATCATGGTGTGCGCGTACTGCCTGAGCCATGCACCGGCGTTGCTACTTCTAAAGATTCCCGGCTATGAAGGGCAGGATGCGCGGCTGCTGCTCTATCTGGTGATCGTGGATCAGATGAGCGACGTCCTGCAATTTGTGTGGGGCAAACTGATCGGCCGGAACAAAATCGCGTGGCGCGTGAGCCCCAACAAAACTTGGGAAGGGTTTTTCGGCGGGGTTTTGAGCGCGACGGCGCTGGGCGCGGCGCTCTGGTGGGCCACGCCGTTTACGCCGCTGCAGTCCGCGGGAATGTCGTTTACCATCTGCATTTTGGGATTTTGCGGGGGCCTGGTAATGAGCGCGATCAAGCGGGACATCGGGATCAAGGATTTCGGCAGGGTGATCGAAGGACACGGCGGAATCCTGGATCGTATTGACTCGCTATGCTTTGCCGCGCCGATTTTTTTCCATCTGGTACGGTACTACTTCGTTCCTTAAACAGTTCCAGGAAAGCTCCGAAGAACCTCCATGCTGAGGTGTCAGGGGCGCAGCATGCTGCGTCCCTACGAGTAGCATGGACCAGAATCAGCGCGAGACAGGCTCGACGCTTTGCTCGCGGGCTTCGTTGCGCGATTTCAGGAAGCCTTGCGCTGCCAGGAGTTCGGCGTTGAGCAAGGCCGCGCCGGCTGCGCCACGGACCAGGTTGTGTGAAAGCAAGGTGAGCTTGACGTCGAACAGCGGGCATTCGCGAATGCGCCCGACGACGGCGGCCATGCCGTGGCCGGTGTTGACATCCTTACGGGGCTGCGGACGATCAGGCTCGTCCAGCACGACCACGGGATATTTCAAACCGGTGGGCAGAGAGGCCAACTCGTCGGAAACCTGGTAGGAGCGCAGCGCTTCGCGAACTTCGTCGAGCGTGGCGGTTTTCTTCAAGCGCAAGGAAACGCATTCCAGGTGGCCATCCACCACGGGGACGCGGTTGCAGTGGGCGCTGATGCCCAGCCCCGCCTCGATGAAACGGTGGCCATCCCATTTACCGAGCAGCTTCTGCGGCTCCGCTTCCATTTTTTCTTCTTCGCCGCTGATGAACGGAACGACGTTTCCCTGGATGTCCAGAGCGGGGACTCCGGGATAGCCTGCACCCGAGATGGCTTGCAGGGTGACGACAAACACTTTCTCCAGTCCAAAGGCATCCGCCAGCGGCTTCAGCACAACGACAAGCCCGGCCGTGGAACAATTGGGATTCGTGACGATGAATCCGGAGTCGTAGCCGCGGTTCTTCTGCTGCACCGGGATGGCGTTCAGGTGTGCCGCATTGACTTCCGGAATGAGCAGGGGAACATCCGGGTCCTGGCGGTGATTCCTCGAATTGCTCACGACGGGATAGCCGCGCCGCGCGTAGTCCTCTTCCGCGGGGCCGGCTACCGAAGCATCAAGCGCCGAAAAGAGGAAATCGCAATCCAGGTTGGGTTCGAGTTCTTTTACAACCAGGCCGCGAGCGACTTCCGGAACCGGTCCTTCGAGATGCCAGCGCGCGGCTTCGGCGTAGTGTTTACCGGAGGAACGCTCTGATGCGGCGACTTCCGTCAACGTAAACCACGGGTGATCGGCGAGGAGCTTCACCAAGCGCTGCCCCACCATGCCGGTTGCACCCAAAACGCCCGCTCGCCATTTTTTCCCATTTGGAAGAGCGTTCATGCTGCACCCCCATTTTGCGCCGGCCCAATGCGCGTTCCGCGCAGGTGCGGCTTGAATGTATTCCTGACCCACACAGTCATTTCGTGCTCTGCCGCGAGCGGCAAGACGTGCGGGTGAAGCACCTTTGCCCCGCTTGCGGCCAAAGCGTGGGCTTCATCGTAACTCAATTCGTGGAGGAGTTTGGCCTCGGCGCTCTCGCGCGGGCAGGCGGTGAAGATGCCGTCCACGTCGGTCCAGATGACGAGCTCTTCGGCATCCACGACGAGAGCGATGAGGGCGCCGGAAAAATCGGAGCTATTACGACCGAGCGTGGTGATACGGCCGTCGAGGGTCGCGCCGATGAAACCTGTAACGACCGGAACGATGCCCGATTTCAGCAATGGCACAAGAACCGCCCGGCCGCGCTCTCTGGTTTGCCCGAGATGGGGTTTCGCGTCCTGGAAAGTGTCGCATGTCAGAACGAAGTCCGACGAAGTCACGGGAACCGCAACGATGCCAAGCTTGTTCAGAGCGGCAGCGAACAAGCGGGCGCAAAAGCGTTCGCCAAAAGAGGCCAGCCGGTCAAGAAGAGCGGGATCGACGGTCACGGGCCCGCGCTTCGGCGTTTCATGCAGCAGATCGCGGGCGAGAAGTTTCAATTCGTGCAGGACCCGCGCATGGTCATGATCGGGAAGCTGCAAGCCATCGAGGACGTCGAGGTGAAATACGACGAGGTTTTCCGCCGCTTCACGCGCTTTGGCGAACTCGTTGCGCGCGAGTTTTCCGGCGATTTCCAGGAGCGTATCCGTAACTCCCTTGATTGCCGATACAACAACGGTCACCGGCGAGACCGCAGCCGCTTCCCGCACCAACGCGGCTGCATGCAATATACGATTGGCTCCGTGCAGAGAAGAGCCGCCGAACTTGAAGGCGACGCCACGCAGTGGGCCGCGGGTTGCCGTTGCGGCGGTTACATCCCGCGGAAAGTGTCCGTTTGCTTTGGGCGGACGTAAATGGTCGCCTGCTGCGAGAGATGCTTCCTGTTGTTCCGGGTACATGGCAACTGCTCCTTGGTTGTGTACCGCGGAAGCGATTCTGGGGAGGGCAGAAACTAAAAAACCCACCGCCAGTTCGCTTCTGGCGGTGGGATGAAAACTTTCTGGTGGCTAGCCGTTTCTCCCGTCGCCCAAAGCGGTGGTAGTGCGCTTAATCATAGTGATAGACGTAGTCGAAATGATCGACCGCTTGGTCCGGGAGGGCATTCGGTTCGTGAGGTTAGCCGACATCCTTAACAGAGTAGCACAGCAGGATAGAATTCCAAACGAAAAGTGGCGGCGCGCAGGCGGGTGTTTCCAGGAGTACAGCGGCCTTTCACTATTCCCGCAGGTGTCGCGGGCTCAATCCTGGGCATCGAACAGCAAACTGGAACAGGTCAACCCGGACTCCGCCTTCTGGAGTTCACCGATTTCGATCGGTGTCACATGAAATCCCTTCTCCTCGATGCGCTCTTTGGTGCGCGGAAACGAACCGGGAAAAACGACGGTATCACCGATGGCGAGCGCATTCCCGGCGTGCGGCTCGGCAGGGTCTACATCAACCCAATCGAAACCCGCGAGGCGTGCCCAATGGAACCACGCGCGATTTGCCAAAAGGGTGTTGCGGCCCAGGTAGGTGACCGCTGATTTTAGATGCAGGCAACCGGAGACGGGCACGGCCGTAAGGTCATAGCCAAACTGCGAAACGATGACCGCGAGTTGGCGAATGCCCTCCGCATTGGTGCGGCGCGTGAAGCCCACGAATATTTTTTTCTCCACCCGCAATACATCCCCGCCCTCCAGAAGTCCCGGCAATTTCACGCATGCCAGTTTGCGGTACTTCTCCAGGGTGGCCGCCAGGGAAGGCGCTTCTTTCCTGCGCGTCTCCGTGCCCAGCGAACAGATCACCGCCAGCTCATCGAGGGCGATAGCGGGATCTTCGACGAACATGGAGTCCGGGAGATCCGGCTCCTCGGGCAGGGAAATTACATGCGCGCCGAGTCTGCGAAGGAGTTCTTCGTATGCGTGATGCTGGGCGCGGGCCTTGACGAGATCGATCGGTTGACGGGGGATAAAACTCAGCTCGCAGTTTGGGAGTGAAGAACTCACTTCGCGCGTGATGGCCGTCAGCATCTTGTGAATGTAGCAGAGAACCTGGCCACCTTGGGTTTTCTTGCGCTCAAAGAGAGGCGGCTACCGGCGCGCGGGAGCAAAGCGGCCCAGCACGCGCAACTCGCTGGTGGCCTGGCGCGCCTCCTGCAAGGCTTGTTCGAGCTCATCCAGGTGATCGGCTTCGATGTCCAGATAGAACTGATACTCGAAAGGCTTGCCATGAATGGGGCGGCTCTCGATTTTGAGGAGGTTGACGCCGTGTTTGGCGAAGGGCTCGAGGGAAGCAAGCAGGGCGCCGGGTCTGTGAGCGAGGCGCATGGCTAGAGAGACTTTGGTGGCGCTGGCTTGTCGAAAACGCATGGCCTGGGCGGGCGGGAGAAGCAGGACGAAGCGGGTGAAGTTTTCGGCGTTATCCTGAATGCTTTCGCGGAGAATGACCGCGCCGTAATGTTCCGCGGCCCGGCGTCCTGCAATAGCGGCACAGGATTTGTCCTTGCGGGCCATCATTTCGCGGACGCTGCCGGCGGTGTCCTCGGCGGGGACGCGCTTGAGATGGGAGAATGATTCAAAGAAGCGCTCGCACTGAGCAAGAGCCATGGGATGGGAAGCGACGGAACGAAGCAAATCAAAGGTCGAGCCGGGGCAGGCGATGAGGTGATGCTCAATGGGGAGAATGGTTTCGCCGCAAATTTCGAGTGGGCTTTCCAGCAAGAGGTCGTAAACGCGCACGACGGAGCCTGCCAGGGTGTTTTCCAGCGGCAAGAGCAGAGCATCGGCGGCGCCCTCGGCGATGGCGCGGAAGGTAGCGTCAAAGGTGGGGCGAGGAATCGTGTGGATGGATTCACCGAGCAATTGCACAGCGGCGGCTTCGCTGAAGGCGCCGGGTTCGCCCTGAAAGGCAACGCGCATCGTTTCGAAATTCAGTTCGCCCATGTTTGGCTTCCGACAGCCGCCTGTTATTTCCTGCACGCCATGGCCAGCTATAATTGCCACGCTGCCGCTGTATGGGAGGCAAACGCATCATGACACAGAATCGTCCGCACGCGAGCGAATACGCGCCCTATTATGAAAAGTATGTGGCGTTGGTACGTGATGGGGAGATTGTGGAAACGCTGGAGGCGCAGCTAAGAGAAATGAAACTGCTGCTAGGGACACTGAGCGAGCAGGGGGCGGAGTTTTGCTACGCCGCGGGGAAATGGTCCGTCAAAGAAGTGTTGGGGCACATTAGCGATCAGGAACGCGTTTTTGCCTACCGGCTGTTGCGCATTGCTCGCGGGGACCAGACTCCACTCGCGGGCTTTGACCAGGATGAATACGTGAAGAGGGGAAATTTCTCGGCGCGGCCGCTGGCGGAACTTCTGGAGGAATTTACGGCGGTGCGGCGGGCGACGATCGCGTTGGTGTGTTCGCTGGACGGAGTGGCGTGGTCGCGGCGGGGCGTGGCCAATCAGAAAGAGATCAGCGCGCGAGCACTGGTGTTCCTGATTGCTGGGCACGATCTGCACCATCGCGTGGCGCTGCAGGAGCGGTACTTTCCGGCGTTGCCGCGAGGCTAACAAGCCATCACAGGGGACCGGGCAGATCTGGGTTTTTTGGCATCGCGCGTCCGGCTTCCCGACGCGCCGGGACGGCAATTCCGTGCGCGGGGAGGGGCAACTTTTCGGACCATTTGCGTGAAGGGCGTGGTGCCTCGGGTCTGGGGAGAACCTGCTTGCCTCGCGGGCGAATCATATAAAAGAGCAGAACGCTGGCCAATGCGAGGATCACGCCCGCGGATATGATGGAAACTTGATCGGCTTCGAGAGGCTTGAGACTGGCCTCCGCGAGCAGATAAACTCCACAGAAGATGAGGCCGAGCTCAACAAACGCGCCGAGGCTCCAAAACGTGCGTGGCAGGCTGGCGCGAACCACCAACGGTGTTTTGGAGTGAGCAACTTCTGAATCACTTCGAATGATGCGCATGGAAGACTACTCCTTCCGGGTTTGCCGCTGTTTCCCTAACGATTCGTCATTGCGGAGAAACTCCAAGTAGGAAGAGGCGACGGGTGCGTTGGCGCGCTGCAAAGGCCAGCCGCAGACGCAGCGGGGGCTAGCCTCTTCCCGTGGCGACGGGGACAAGGTCACCGACCGACGACAATCACGATTTTCGCAAAACCAAATTGCTTCTTCCGTTGTCACCATAATGGACTGCACGATTATTAAAACGTCCACAATTAACGGCGGTACTTCCTGGGAATTTATATCCCGCTTCATATACCTATGCAGTAATAGACGCAAGAGGAAAAATTAAAATAAAAGCGGTTGCGGAGGAAAGAGAGTTCCCAATTTGGGAAGGCTGCGAAGTTTCCCGTTTCCTTCGCTAGAAGTGCCGAAAAAGAGTGCGAAGTGGTTCCATTTCGGAACGCCAATGGGCTGCTTGAGGCTCAAACAGGCGAGCCGAAGTCGAGGGAGCGGCAAGTTGCTAACTTTTGCAACGGGCTGCTACACTGCAGAATTGCCGGTTATTTTTTGACGTGACGCAGGCTGCGAATTGCAGGCGCCACACCGGCATCCCTGCATGACTTCCCGCTGCTGACTCCTAATCTTCGGCGGCAGCGGCATTCCGGCCCGGCCCACAACACAAAATCGGCCTCGGCCCTTCAGATGGGAGAATGCGCGTGGCTAAGTATGATATCGCAATAATCGGCAGCGGACCGGGCGGGTATGTGGCAGCGATACGTGCCGGCGAGCTCGGTCTGAAAACGGTGGTGGTGGAGAAAGATCCTTTCCTGGGCGGAACGTGCCTGCACGTGGGATGTATTCCGACGAAGGTGCTGCTGCATCACGCGGATGTTTACGATCATATGAAGAACGCCGCGGAGCTGGGTTTCGAGGTAAGCGGGCTGAAGATTGATTGGGCCAAGGTGCTGGCGCGCAAATCGAAGATCGTCACGAAACACTCCAAAGGCATCGAATTTCTGTTTAAGAAAAACAAGGTGGAATGGGTGCAGGGCTGGGGGAAATACGAAGGCCCCGGCAAAGTGAGCGTCGAGAAGGACGGCAAGAATTCGACGATTGAAGCGAACAACATTCTGATGGTGAGCGGTTCGGAGGCGAAGGCGCTGCCGGGAATCGAGCCGGACCATAAGACGATTCTGACGAACCGCTCGATTCTGGAGTTGCCGGAAATTCCCAAGACACTGATTGTGATTGGAGCGGGCGCGGTGGGAGTGGAATTCGCATCGATTTTCAATTCCTTTGGTTCGCAGGTGACGATTCTGGAAGCACTGCCGCGGGTTGTGCCCGTGGAAGACGAGGAGATTTCGTCGGAGTTGGACAAGACCTACCGGAAAAAAGGCATCAACATTCAGACGGGATGCACGGTGGACGGCGTGAAGAAGGACCCCAAAGGCGTGACGGTGTCGTTCAAGGACAAAGAAGGGAAGGCGCAGACACTGCAGGCGGAGAAGCTGCTACTGGCGGTCGGACGCAAAGCGATGACGGAGAATTGCGGGCTGGAAAAATCAAAAGCAGAGGTGGAACGTGGGTTCGTGCACGTGAACGAGTTCATGGAGACCGCCGAGCCGAATTTGTATGCCGTGGGCGACATCGTGGCTGGATTGCCGCAACTGGCGCACGCGGCGATGATGGAGGGAATCGTTGCGGTCACGCACATCGCGGGGAAGCCTACGCACCCGATCGTGAAGACGCGCATTCCGAACGCGACGTATTGCGAGCCGCAGATCGGCTCCATCGGGTTGACGGAAAAGCAGGCGCGGGAAGCCGGCTACAAGGTGAAAATCGGGAAATTTCCGTTCGTTGGCAACAGCAAGGCGACCATCCTGGGAACTCATGGCGGCTTCGTCAAGGTGGTTTCCGACGAGACCTACGGCGAAGTGCTGGGCATTCACATCATCGGTCCTCTGGCGACGGAAATACTGGCGGAGGCGGCGACGGTGCTGCATCTTGAGGGCACCATCGACGACATGATGAACATGATCCACGCGCACCCGACGGTGTGGGAAGCAATGGGCGACGCGTTCGCGTCGGTCCGCGGCCTGCAGATCAACGTCTAGTATTAAGTAATTAGTTTCCAGTTTTAAGTCGAAGCTTGATCCGTCATTGGTGACAGCCCATGGGCGGAATGAGGGGTGTGCGTTTGCTTTACTAAAAACTGAGAACTTACAACTTAGAACTGCTTTCCTATGAATCCTCTCCTTATCACCGACCTCGGCCTCATTCCGTACACCGAAGCCTGCGCTTTGCAGCAACGCCTGGCAGCGGCGCGAAAGGCCGGAGCCATGGAAGACGTGCTACTGCTTTGCGAGCACCCGCACGTGATCACGCTGGGGCGCAACGCGAAGCGGGAAAATCTGCTGGTGTCGGAACACGTGCTGCGGCAGAAGGGCGTTGAGTTGCACGCGACCAATCGCGGTGGGGATGTTACCTATCACGGGCCGGGGCAGATTGTGGGCTACCCAATCCTGAATCTCGGAGCCATCAAGCGCGATGTTGGCTGGTATGTGCGCATGCTGGAAGAAGCGATGATCAGCGTGAGCGGCGATTTCGGCCTCACCGCCTTTCGCATTCCGGGCAAAACCGGCATCTGGGTGCAAGGTGGCGAGCGGACCGAGGCCACGGAAGAAAAGCTGGGCGCCATCGGGGTGCACATCAGCCGCTGGGTGACAACGCACGGGTTTGCGTACAACGTTTCGACGGACCTGCGCTATTTTGATCTGATTGTGCCGTGCGGTATCTCTGGGCACAAAGCGACATCGCTTGAAAAGCTGCTTTCGCGGAGTATCTCCGCAGAAGATGTGAAACCCCGGCTGACACAACATTTCGCACGGCTTTTTGGCTTGGAGCCCCACGCGGTCCCGCGCGATGCCCTGCTGAAACAGCTCGCTCAAGCTGAAGATTCGATGCGCATCACAGCCCAATAGTCCGAAGCCGAGCGTCGGCAGCACCAACAGGTACTCACCGGGATTAGGCATGGCCAGAGCTTGGCCTTAAGATAGAGGGCCGAATGCCAATTCGGAGAAGCGCCGACCATGCCTGCCACCGAATCGCGCCGCAAAAGCAAACTAACGCCGCAGCAATATCTCGATCTCTACTACTACATGCGCCTGAACCGCGAGGTCGAAGAGACCATGACGCGGCTGTTCCGGCAGAACAAAATTGTCGGCGGGCTGTATTCCAGCCTGGGGCAGGAAGCGATTTCCGTGGGGACGGCGTACGCGCTGGAGAAGCGCGACTGGTTGGCGCCGATGATCCGCAACATCGGGGCGCTGCTGGTGAAGGGCGTGCCGCCGCGTGATATTTTCACGCAGCACATGGCGAAATACACTTCGCCGACGAAAGGCAGAGACGGCACAAGCCACTTCGGGGACCTGGAAAATCTGCACATCGTTTCGCCGATCTCCATGCTGGGAGACCTGATTCCGGTGATGACGGGCGTGGCCATCGGGGGAAGGTATCTTGGACAAAAGATTGTGACCATGACGTGGATCGGTGATGGCGGCAGCTCGACGGGTGTGTTTCACGAAGGGCTAAATTTTGCGGCATCGCAGCGGGCGCCGTTTGTGCTTATCCTCGAAAACAATCTGTGGGCGTATTCCACGCCGGTACAGCGGCAGGTGCCGCTCGAGAATCTGGCAGACCGAGCGAAGGCCTACGGCATCGCCAGCTACATTGTGGATGGCAATGACGTGGTGGAGGTGTACACCACGGCGAAAGAGGCGGTGGAACGGGCGCGGGCGGGCAAAGGACCGATCCTGATTGAGGCGAAAACTTTCCGGCGGCGCGGGCACGCCCAGCACGATCCCGCCGAATATGTCCCCAAAGAACAACGCGAATTCTGGGAAAAGCGCGACCCGATTGCGTTGTACGAAGCCTTTTTGTTGAAGGAAAAGCTTCTGGACGCGAAAAGCAAGAAAGAGATGGAGGAGAAGCTGACGAGCCTGCTGGAGAAGGAGCGTGAGTTCGCTGAGAGTTCTCCGATGCCGCCGGAGGAGACAGTCTACGGTGGGGTTTACTGCACGGGTGACGATTGCCACAAGATTCGCCCGAAATGGGAGCGCCCGATTGCGGAGGTGATGCCGCCAAAGAGCAGCGTCGAACCCGTGTGGACGGTGGAAGGATTTGGGCGGGGGAAAAATTCCTCCGGCAAGAACGCGCCGATTCATTTTGGCGATGTGCAACCGGAACACCAGGCACAAGAGACCAAGGGAGGGGCCGCGAAGAAGTCCGACAAGAAGCCTGCAGCGAAGAGCGCGAAGAAGGCAGGGCGCTGACCATGGGCGCGATCACATTTCTGGAAGCGATCAAGCAGGCCATGTTTGAAGAGATGGCCGCGGACCCGAGCGTGGTGCTGATCGGGGAGGATGTAGGAGTTTATGGCGGGGCGTTCAAGACCAGCGAAGGATTGCTGGAGAAATTCGGCTGGGAGCGCGTGATCGATACGCCAATCAGCGAAAGCGCGATCATCGGCGCGGCCTGCGGGATGAGTTACCTGGGCCTGCGGCCGATCGTGGAAATGCAATTCATCGATTTTATTGTGTGCGCGTTCAACCAGATCACGAATTTCGTGGCCAAGGGACATTATTTGTGGAACGCGCCGGCGCCGATGGTGATTCGCGGCCCATCGGGCGGGGGGGTGCATGGCGGGCCATTTCACTCCGCGAATCCGGAGATGTATTTCGTGCACACGCCGGGGCTGAAGGTCGTCTACCCCTCGACGCCGTACGATGCGAAGGGGTTGCTGAAGGCAAGCATCCGCGACAACAATCCGGTGCTGTTCTTCGAGCACAAGTTCCTGTACCGCCGGCTCAAGGAAGAGATTCCCGCCGGGGATTATACGGTGCCGCTCGGAAAAGCCGTGGTGCGGCGCGAGGGGAAGCACCTGACGATCCTTTCTTACGCGGCCATGATGCACACGTCGCTGGAAGCCGCGAGGGCCCTGGCGAGGGAAGGGATTGAAGCGGAAGTGATCGACTTGAGAACCTTGTTGCCGCTGGATGAAGAGACGATTCTGCAGTCGGTGAGAAAGACGAACAAGTGCCTGGTGGTACACGAAGACACGAAGACAGGCGGCATCGCCGGGGAAATTACGGCGCTGCTGTGCGAAAAGGCGTTTCAGGAACTCGACGGGCCGGTGTTGCGGGTGACGTCGCTGGATACGCCGGTGCCGTACGCGCCGACGCTGGAAGCGGCGTTTCTGCCGAACGCGCAGAAAGTGTTCACGACGGCGAAGGAATTGGCGAGGTATTAGCCTAAGAAAAGGGGCAGCAATGTGGAAGCTGGGAATTGGTGCGATTGTTTTGCTGGTGGCGGCGCTTGGGTGCGCGGCGCAGACGACGCGGTGGAGCGAAGAGAAGGCCGAGGAGTGGTATGCGAAGCAGCCATGGCTGGTGGGCAGCAATTACATCCCGGCGACGTCCATCAACGAACTGGAAATGTGGCAGGCCGAGACATTTGACCCGAAGCGCATCGATCTGGAGCTGGGCTGGGCGGAGTCGCTGGGATTCAACACCTTGCGGGTGTTCCTCCACGATTTGCTGTGGCAACAGGACCCCGAGGGCTTCAAGAAGCGTTTGAATATATTCCTGAACATCGCCAAGAAGCACCACATCCGGCCGCTGTTTGTGCTGTTCGATTCGTGCTGGGATCCCAATCCTAAACTCGGAAAACAACGCGAGCCGACCCCCGGCGTGCACAATTCCGGCTGGGTGCAGAGTCCGGGGCCCGCAGTGTTGAATGACCCAACACAGTACCCGCGGTTGGAAGCATACGTGAAAGGAGTGGTCGGCGCGTTTGCGCGGGATGAACGTGTGCTGGGCTGGGACGTGTGGAACGAGCCGAGCAATACAAACCAGGGAAGCTACGAAAAAGTGGAGGCGGCTAACAAGAGGGATCTGGTTGAGGCGCTACTGCCCAAGGTCTTCTTGTGGGCGCGAGCGGCGGGGTCAACGCAGCCGCTCACCAGCGGGCTTTGGGAGGGGGATTGGTCGGTGCCGGAGAAGCTGGGAGCGATGGCAAAGATTCAATTGGAGCTCTCGGACGTGATTTCCTTTCACAATTACGATAAGCCTGAGGAGTTTGAGAAGCGCGTGAAGTGGCTGCAGCCGTATCACCGGCCGATTCTGTGCACGGAATACATGGCGCGAGGGAATGGGAGCACTTTCCAGGGCATCCTGCCGCTGGCCCAAAAATACCATGTAGCGGCGTATAACTGGGGGCTGGTGGCCGGGAAGACACAGACGTATTTTCCGTGGGATTCCTGGCAGAAGCCGTACACGGATCACCTGCCGGCGCAGTGGCACCACGACATCTTGCGGATGGATGGGACGCCGTATAAGGCGGAGGAGACGGAGTTCCTGAAGAGAATCCTGAAGGTCCAGGGGGCGAAGGATTGAGTCTCGCCTAGCGGTGCGATTCCCGGGAAGGCGCCTCACAGGTTTTGGCTAGCAACACACTCGCGCCCCAACGACTAGTCCTTTCACAGTATTGACCGGTTCCCGACAAATCACCAAGCTACACCCCACTAAAGTGGAGTATTTGGGTCCGTTTTGGGGAGGGGTGACCAAAAATGAGCGACAAGTCCTCGCTATTCCTGCTGGTGGTGTATCTCCTGCTGTCCGCACCGCTGTTCGGCCAGAGCAACTATGGAGTAATTACGGGCACGGTCGCGGATGCGCAGCATCTGCCCATCGCCGGAGCGGCGATACAGCTGACGGCTGCGAGCACCGGCACGGTCCGGCGCGTGGTGACAAACCAGGAAGGATTGTTTGAAGCGCCTGCGCTCTTGCCGGATGACTACACGTTGAAAACGGAAGCCAATGGATTTGCTGGTGCGAAGCAATCGGTGCGGCTGGAAGTGGGACAAAAGCTAGGGGTAACGATCATTCTTGCCGTCGGCAGCGTGAAGGAAGGCGTGAAAGTCACAGCCGGGAGCGAAGTTTTGCACACGACGGATGCGAGCGTTGGCGAAGTGGTTGAGCCGCAATCGGTCCGGGAATTACCTCTGAATGGACGCATGCTGATAGACCTGGTGCTCACGGTGCCCGGCACCCATGTGGGTTTCGGCGCGCAAACGGGAGAGACGAACCCACTCTACTGGCGGCCGGGGCAGCGGTCCGCGGTGGTCATTGGCGGCGCCCGCCCGAATGCCAATTTTTTCCTGCTGGACGGCGCCACCAATACGGATCCCACGTTTAACACGCAGAATTTGAGTCCATCGCCGGACGCGGTGAAGGAATTCCAGGTGGAAACGAGCAGCTACACGGCGGATATGGGCGGTGCGGGCGGCGGGCAGGTCAATATTGTGACGCATGCCGGCTCCAATCAATACCACGGAACACTTTACGAATTTCTCCGCAATGGGGCGCTGGACGCGAGCACCTTCGGGTCGATGGGGAACAATCATCTGGTGCAAAACAATTTCGGCGCGTCCCTCGGCGGGCCGCTGATCCGCAAGAACACCTTCTTCTTCCTCAACTACGAGGGCTTGCGGTTGGCGCAAGCGGATGCGCAGATTCTGACGGTGCCGACGCCGCAGGAAATTCAGGGCGATTTCAGCATGAGCGGCGTCAAAATCTACGACCCCACGACCGCCGTTCCGAATCCGAGCTATGATCCAACCAAACCCACGGGTCCCGCGAATTTTCCGTACACGCGCGCGCAGTTTCCGGACAACAAGATTCCGTCAGACAGGATCAATCAGCAACTCGAAGCTTTCCTGCTGAAATATATCCCCCAGCCGAACATGACCATGATGGGTAATGGCCCCGACTCCAACAATTACCTCGACATACGAAATGAAACGCATATCGAGCACCAGGGCACGATGCGCATCGACCACAACTTCTCAAACGGCGACACGCTTTTCGGGCGGTTCTCGATCGGCCAGGAAAATGGATTTTCCCCCAGTAGCGGGGTGACTTCTACGACAGAAGATCTTCCGGGATTCGGAGCGAATTTCGACAACCGTTCGCAGCAAGCGGTGATTTCCTTGAATCACATCTTCGCGGCGAACAAGGTAAACACCGCGTCGTTTGCGGTCTCGCGTCTATCGATGGACCGGACATCTCAAAACGATGGAGTGAACAATATCGTGGGCGAACTCGGGATCCAGGGTATTGGATTCGGCGGGCCGAACGCGTGGGGAGCGCCGTGGTTCGCCGCGCAGGGCTACACCGGTATGGGAGACACATTTGCAGCGACGCCCATGCACGCCTGGGGCACAATTTACGAGATACGCGACATGTACGCGTGGCAGAATGGGCGGCACGGCCTGAAATTCGGTGGCGACTTCCACTGGTACACCTGGCCCATGTGGGGCTTCTTCCAGAACCGCGGCTACTACCAATACACCAACGGATACACGACGGAGTTTGGAATCAATGACGGAACGGGCTCCGGGCTGGCAAGCATGCTCCTGAGCCTGCCCACGGTGAAGCAGCGCCAGGCGGGCATCCCGCAGATGAATTTGCGCAATTGGGGCGGGAGTGGCTTCGCGGAAGATAGCTGGCAGGTGACGCCGACAACCACGCTCAACCTGGGCCTGCGTTACGAGTACGCGAGCCCGCTCTATGATAAGGACAACACCAACACGAATCTGATTTTCCAGAATGGCGTGCCCTCGGTTTTCGTTGGCGGGGAGCAGGGTTATCCGAAGGGCCTGATGTACGCGAATTCGCACAACTTTGCACCGCGCGTGGGCATCGCGAAGAATCTGCCCAATCGCGGCATCGTCTTTCATGCCGCGTATGGGATCTTCTTCACGCCCGTGGATCAGAACACCTGGTGCAACCAACGGCACAACGTGCCGTACGTTTTTCCGGAGACGCAGCAAGCGGACAATTTCACGCCCCCGGCATCCCTCTTCGCAAATGGGTTGAACTTCGGTACACCGGTTCTGGGCAAAGGGACCTTGACGCCAACGACCGTGAGTTTTACGGCCTTCGATCCGCACGCGCCGGCGCAGTACGTCCAGCAATGGAATGCCGCCGTGCAGAAGAGCTTCGGGAGGGATACGTCGGTGGAAGTTGGATATCTTGGCGCGCGCGGATTCCACCTGCAGCGCGCGCACTTGATCAACAATGCGCCTCCCGGGCCGGGTCCCCTGGGACCGCGACGGCCGTTCAAGACACTCACCTTCGTGCCGGGCACCACTTTGCCGCCGGGCAGTACGGATGCGGTCATTCAGAGCCTGACTTTCCCGGTGAGCACCATCAATCTTTTGGAGAACACCGCCCAGAGTTGGTACGACGCGGGCTACATCAATGTGCGCCGGCGCTATTCTCATGGCCTGAGCTTTCTGGCCAACTACACTTTTTCCAAAAATCTGACCAACGCGCCGGATTTCCGGTCGCCGATGGATGAATCCTCGATTCCGCAAAACGACAATGATCTCAACGCGGAAAAAGGGCCGGGATGTGACGTCCGCCACCGGTTTGCGCTGAGCGCGGTGTACGCCATTCCGGCGTACCGGCGAGAGGCTTGGACGCGTTTACTGACCCAGAATTGGAATTTTTCGACCATTTACCAGGTTCAGACGGGGATGCCGTTCACGATTTCCGTGTTCGGGGATACGGCGAATTCAGGGACGGTGCTGGGCGAGAATCCCATTCGCGCGAATACGACAGGGCAGCCCATATTCGGGCCTGGGACGCACACGGCGGCGGAGTGGTTTAACCCGGCGGCTTTTGCGACGCCGCCCGCGTACACCTTCGGCGACGTGGGGCGCAATTCTGTGTATGGGCCGGGACTGCAGACCATGGACGTAGCGCTGGTGCGCGCATTCCGCCTGAGCGAAAAAACGAACTTCCAATTTCGCGCCGAGGCCTTCAACGCGTTGAACAAGACGAACCTGGGGACTCCCAACCGGTTCGTCAACGAGCCACAGTTTGGCACGATCACTATGGCCATGACGCCGGGACGCGAAATCCAGTTGAGCGCAAGACTCTCGTTCTGACGGCCCCTGGCGGTTTTGGCCCCACCAAACCCAGCGTCGAAGCGGTATAACGAACGCTGGAAGACAGGTTCGGGGACGCTTAGGCACATCCCAACTCTTTCAAGGGGCAAGGACGTACCTCTACAATTCCGGTCAGAAATCCCAGTTGCTCTTGGCCGCAGATGGGGTACAATCCCCGCCGATATGGCCAAACGAAAAGCGAAGAAAAGCGCACGGCGTCGGCCCGCGCGCAGAAGGTCCAGAGGCGCAAAGGTCGCAAAACTCCCCAAGCACGCGGTGACGCTCGCCGTGATTGTTCGCGCCAAGGAAGGCCAGGAACTGCTTTTGGAAGCGGAGTTGCGCGCGCTGGTGGCACCGACGCGCCGGGAAGAAGGCTGCCTGCAATACGATTTGCACCGCTCGACGGATCTGGCGGGCCAGTTTTTCCTGCATGAAGTCTGGGAATCGCGCGAACACCACACCGCGCACACACGTACGCCACATTTTCTACGCTGGAATGCCCGCAAGGATGCCCTTCTGGTCGCCCGCGAGGCCACCTTCTGGAAGCAAATCGCCTAGTTTTCGCTCGTGCATTTTGCCTTGGGGGCGGAACTGCAGCTCCGACATGGTGGCTCGCAACAATTTGGGCTTTAGCTCCTGAGGAAGCTCTTCGTTGTGCTCAGGAGACAGGCTAGATTCTCTCAGCTCTCCGGGCCGGCGAGGTAGTACCCCGGCCGGGCGCGCACCTTCAGACCTCCACGATCCACATCCACTTTTATTTCGTGGTAACCGGTGGCTTCCGTGCCGCTCGGCATGTATGTCAGGGAATACTGCGAGTGCAGCTCCCCGCCGATTTCGTCAATCACTTTTTCAATGGTGCGGTCTTTCCATGTACTTACATGCGTGCCACCCGTAGCCACGGCCGCGATCTCCAGTTCGTGGGACGTCACCTGATCCTTCGCGTGCTGCACGGCCCACACGGCCAGCCCGAGCAAGTCAACGCCCTCCCTGCTCTGCATATCCGTCGTTGGTGTCTGCACTGTTCCGGGAGCCGGCGGCATGCCAAACGTGCCGTCCGGCGTGGCGCTCGGCAGAGGCTTGTAGTCGGGTTTACGCTGCAGGTCCGCACGCGTCGTCGAGAGTCCCACAGTATAGATCGTCACGTTTCCCAGTTGCGCGCGGCGCAACACCTCTCCCAGTTTCTCCTCACTGCCCGCGTCGTGCGCTTCTGCCAGCACCAGCATCACGCGCCGCCGTCCCGACTCTGCCGCGTTCGGCGAAGAGTGGCTCATCAGGAGCTCCACGCCTTTCGACATCGCGTCAAACAACTTCGCGCCGGAATATCCTTCCCGCAGCCGGTTCATAGTCCGTTCCACGTCGTCTGCGTTGTTCGTGAAGTCCAACAATCTCTGCACCGTGTCGTCAAATCCCACGACGGCTGTTTCTCCCGTCGGCCCAGTCACCTGCTGCGACACCAGGATTCCCATTTTGCGAATCTGTGGCAAGAGAGGCGAGATTCGCGAACTCGTTTCCACCACCACTACGAGCGAAATGGGTTCTCCGCCCAATTCAAAATGAGTTATTCGTTGTTCGGCGCCGTTGTCAGTGACACGGAAATCCTTACTTTCCAGGTCATGCACCATCTCACCGCCCGCGTTACGAACCGTCACCGGAACGCTCACCAAAATGCTTTGCAGCTTGAATTTTGTCTGCGGCGGCGCTTGCTGAATTACAACACCTGGCTGTGGCGTCATGGGGCCTTCGGGCGCCTGGGCATGGGCTGTCGCGGCAAAGCAACCGAGCAGGAGAATGAATGAAAGCCTCGACGAATGATGTGGTTTTCCCATTTTACGGATTCACGCTAACACAGTGCGTTCGGAAAACCCGCATGCAGACAGATTGGCTCCGGGATGCACCGCGTACTTGTTTCGACGCACCCAGAGCCAAAGACGTTGCCGGAGGGGTCGCGCGCTGCCTACAATCAAAGTTCGTCTGAATTGGAGAACCGCTCATGCCCGACGGAAAACGCCTGAAGCCCCAACACGCCCCCAAGGCCCCTCACCAAGATCGCCAATTCATGGCCAGCACGCCGGCGCGGCCGATCCGTATCCTCGCGGAGTATATTCACCCCCTGGCGCAGCTCAAGAAGGAGGGCATTGGCGACACCATCGTGATGTTCGGCTCGGCACGCATCGAATCGCGCGAAACCGCGGCAGCGCGCTACACCCGCCTGAAAAGAGAGAAAACCAGCAGCTTTAGCGGAAAGCACTTGAAGCAGCACCGCATGGCCTTGCGCGACGCCAAGAGCGCCCTGGAGATGTCCCGCTATTACGAAGAAGCTCGCCAGCTTTCGCACAGAATCACCACCTGGGCTCTTTCCATGGGACCCAAGCCGCGGCGCTTTGTGATTTGCTCCGGCGGCGGCCCCGGCATCATGGAAGCGGCGAATCGCGGGGCCTACGAAGCGGGAGGAAAATCCATCGGATTATCGATTGAACTCCCCCACGAACAGTTCGCCAACCCTTACATCAGCCCCGAGCTGAGCCTGAATTTCCATTATTTTTTTATGCGCAAGTTGTGGTTTGCGCAGACTGCCAAAGCCCTGATCGTATTCCCCGGCGGCTTCGGCACCATGGACGAAATGTGGGAGATGATGACCCTTTCGCAAACGGGGAAAATGAACAAGAACACACTGATCCTGATTTACGGGCGGAAGTATTGGAATGACGTGCTGAATCTGAAGGCCATGGTGCGCTGGGGCACCATCAACCGGGAAGAATTTGGCCAGTTGAGTTTCGCCGATACCGTCGACGAGGCGTTTGAAACGGTTCGCGACCGCCTTGAGAAATTCGGCTTGCCGGTGGACCCTGTTTTGCAGGCCTACTGAACTTCCTTCGTCCTGCAACTACCTCTATCTCCTTTCGTATCAACGCCGTATTCGTGGCACATTTTTTGTTCCTTCCGCAGCCGAAACTGATATAGTTTTTCGCGACGCTTCCGCCCCTCCGAGCGTCGCAGGCAAATTACACAGTGAAATCTAAAGGAGAGTAGATATGCGATGGATACGTTGCGTGTTGGTCTCCCTGGCGTTTGCGGGGGCCATGCTGTTAACAGGTGCCACCGTTGTCCGGGCGGACAACGACGCCTGTCAGAGGCGCATCACCAAAGCGGATCACAAGCTTCATGAGGCCGTCGAGAAACACGGCTGGAAGAGTCCTCAAGCCGACCGCTGGCGGCATGAACTTGCGGACGCGCGCGCCTACTGCTGGGAACACGGCCACCGCTGGTGGGACGAAGATGGTCACCGCTGGCACACGGAGCGCGATTGGGATGATCACGATCACGACCACGATCGCGACCATGACCATGATCACGACCACGACCAGCACTGATTTCTCATTATCGTGACCGCGATAGCCGTTTTGATAGCGAAAGGGATCGCCGCGAACGCGAATCTCTTACAAGACTGCGCCGTCATGCCGGGCGCAATGTCGAAGGTGTGAATTCTTCCCGCACAGAAAACAAAAAGGGCGCCCTGGCTTGACCGGAGCGCCCTCTCTTTTTTGGAGCGAATTATTGCGCTGGTACGTGCTCTTCCGCGCGCATAGCCTCAAACCGTTTGACCTCTTCCGCATCGTGCAGCATCACCACCGGCACGATCCGCAAGGACTGCCGGCAGTAGTGGCACTGCACTCCTTCGCCCTGCAGATCCTGCATGAAGCCATCCGTAAAGCGGTATTCGGTGCGCTCGCGCCGCGCCTTCTTGTGGCTTTGCGCGCCGCAATGAGGACAGATGAATTCAATAATGTCCAGTTGCGGATCGCGATCCAGAGCCGCCCAGCCCGTACGGCGCACACCGACTACCTCGGGAATACGCCTTTCCATTGGGTCCTGCCTCCTCGGATCCACGTCCAGAGAATTAGATGCACAAGCGATACGGCCAGATGCACCGCGGAACGACCTGCCGGCCGGCGAATGGTTTGAAGAATTCAGCGTCCACGAAAACTGCCCCTGGCGAAAAGCTGCGAAGATGCGGCTTTTCCCGGGGAACTTGTCGCGCGCGACGGTGTCCAATGGAATAGAGGACGCGCGCACCTCACATCCCTGCGAGCGCGGCGCCGGCCTCCTGTAGGCAACCACAGGAGGCTGGTGCCGCAAAACTTCCCCGCCGCTCGCGGACCAGTCTACGGAGGG
>Ga0209517_10000147_pt1 | contig 122339 bp, 101 predicted proteins | sample PeaSoiMetSII2010_FD_187695 | JGI IMG/M metagenome (GOLD analysis project Ga0209517, IMG submission 187695) | Peat soil microbial communities from Weissenstadt, Germany - SII-2010 (SPAdes) (version 2) | ecosystem: Environmental > Terrestrial > Soil > Wetlands > Peat | place: Germany...
TTCGTACACTACTTCTTAGCTCATCCGTCTATGCCTGAGATCCGAAGCGACTTCCTGGAACAACACGTTCGACTGGCGTTCGCTCTGAGTCTGGCAATGGTGCTGGTAGTGGCGTCCAGCTGGGCGCAGAACCGGCCGCAGGTGTCTCTGGAAACCAGCGAGACGCTGTTCACGGTGCTGACCGCCATCAACACGTGCGGCTATGACCAGGAGCTGAATGCTTCCGATCCGCTACGCACGCAGATCCGGTCGGAAGTTGGCAAGGCGGTGGAGAATACCGCCGGAGCCCAGGACGTGGTCGGTCCGATGTGCTTGTTCTACCGGCAGCACCAGTCGCCGGATCCTGCACGCGACTTGTCGCCGTATGTATCGCTGGCGCTGTATCTGGAGGAGCCACCGGCGTTCACACTGAAAGTGAAGCCGGCGGAGCTGCCTCCCGATGCCGCAGTGGTGGCCGACATGGTGCCGCGGATGCAGGCCTTCTACCAGAAGATCGGCTTGCACGCCATCTGGGATCGGCACCGCGCGCGCTACACGGAATTGACCGAGGTCTATCACGATCCGCTGGCGAAGATGACGTTCGATACCGAGATCTATTTGAAGATGCCATCGGCGGGATACCTGGGACGCCAGTTCACCGTCTATCTGGATGCGATGGTCGCGCCGGGCCAGACCAACGCGAGAAACTACGCGTCGGATTACTACGTCGTGATTTCACCGACCTCGGGCACGGCGATCAAGATGCAGCAGATTCGGCATACGTATCTGCACTATCTTCTGGATCCGCTGGCGCTGAAAAACGGCGACTCCTTCAAGCGGCTTGAGCCGTTGCTCGAGGACGTGAAGGATGCTCCCATGGACGAAGCGTTCAAGAGCAACATTTCGCTCCTGGTGACGGAATGCTTGGTGCGGGCGATTGAAGAGCGATTGACCAAGATTCCGGAGGCGGAGCGGGCCAAGGGCATCGACGAAGCCGACAAGGAAGGGTACGTCCTGACGCGCTATTTTTACTACGCGCTGGGCAAGTTCGAAAAAGATCCGGCGGGCATGCGCAATGCTTATGCGGACCTGGTCGGCTCGATTGAAGTCGGCAAAGAAATGAAGCGGGCATCGCTGATCCAGTTCGCGGGCGAGGCGGCGCCGGAGCTGCTGCACCTGGCGCGTCCCCGGAACGACAACCTCCTGCTGAACGCGGAGCGGAGGCTGGCGGCGGGCGATCCGGAAACCGCGCAGAAACTGGCGCAGAAGGCGCTCGATGAGCAGGAAGAAGATTCGGGACGCGCGCTATTCATTTTGGCGGAGGTCGCCACCGCGAATCGGGACATGGAAGGGGCGCGCACGTACTTTGAACGAGCGCTGCAGATGGCCCATGAGCCCAAGGTGATCGCCTGGTCTCATATTTATCTGGGACGGATTTTTGATTTGAAGGAGGATCGGCTCGCCGCCGTGGACCAGTATCGGGCGGCGCTGGATGCGGCCGGCGGAGGGCTTCCGGAAGCGAAGCTGGCGGCGCAACGGGGACTGGATCAGCCGTATGAGCCTCCGGTGGCGAAGCAGCCGGAGTAGCAGGTTTCCGGGTTTCAAGGGTTTCAAGGTTTTAATCAGAGTTTCGCCGATGCCTGAGATACTATTGCGTGTTTGAAGATTGGTTCTTCACGGCTCGCGTAGGGGTGGACAGCCGAGGGCGGCTATCCCTAGGTGAGGCGTATTTTGGGCGGACAGCCGAGGGCGGCTGTCCCTACGCGATAAAGTCTGAGGTTTGAAATTTTGCATTATGGGAGACAGCATGAAGCGAGCAGCCGTCATTCTAGGGATACTGAGTCTAGGGATACTGAGTTTCGCGGTTTGGGCCGAGGCCCAGAGTGCCGGACAGCCGGCGCAGCAGAAACCGGCGGCGGGTCAAGCGGCGCCAGCGCAGGGTGCGGCGGCGGTGCCACCGGCAAAGCGTCCACCGCAAGCCAAGACCCAGCCGGAGTTCGATGCCTACAAAGCGGCAGCGGCAAATACCGATGCCGCCGCGCTGGAGAAGGCGTCTGACGATTTTGCTACCAAGTTTCCAGACAGTGAGCTTCGCGTGCTGCTCTATAAGAACGCGATGCGCAACTACCAGAATGCCAACAACGCCGAGAAGACCGAGGCCATGGGCCGCAAAGTGCTGAGCTTTGATGGGGACGATCCCGAGGCTCTGGTAATCGTCGCCGAGGTGATCGCCGAGAGAACGCGCGACTCGGATATCGACAAAGATCAGCGCTTCGGTGAAGCGGTCTCGATGGCGCAGAAGGCCACGCAGACCGTGGACACCGACATCCAAGTGCCGGCGGGCACGCCGCAGGATAAGGTCGACGCTTACAAGTCGCTGCTGCGCTCGAACGCGTATTCGATTCTCGGTACCATCGAGTTCAAGAAAGAGAATTACCCGGCAGCGCAAGAGAATCTGCAGAAGTCCATCGACGCGTTCCCAAGCCAACCGGACCCGGTGGTTGTTCTCCGTCTGGCGCTGACGCTCGATAAGCAGCAAAGATATCCGGAGGCGCTCAAGGTGGTAAACCGCGCCGTGGAACTGACGCAGGACAACACCGTGATTGGAACCCCGGCGCGGCGCGAACGCGACCGCTTGCAACAGCTCACCGGAGGCGCGGCCCCGGCCCAACCGCAGAGCCCGCCGAAGAACTAGCCGCCCCTCCAGTAGAGACGCGTCTTGCTTCGTCTCAGACGCGGCCAGCCGCGTCTCTAGCAAACAATTCGGGGCCGAAGGGCATGGCCCTGCTTTGCGATGAAGTCACGCGAAATCATGGCGCTGGAGGAAAGCTTGGGTCACCACTTCCAGCGCCGGGAACTGCTCGAGCAGGCGCTTACCCACAGCTCGCAAGCGCGCGAGGTGGAGGCGCTGGGCGCGGGCAGCGGTTCGTCTGGCAGGGGTGATAACGAAATGCTCGAGTTTCTGGGAGACGCCGTGCTCGGGCTCGCCACCAGCGAGGCGCTGTTCCACCGCTTCCCCGAATTCCAGGAAGGGCACCTTTCTAAGCTGCGCGCGCATCTGGTTGGGCAACGGCATCTGCTGCGGGCGGCCGAGCAGCTGCAGATTGGTCATTACATGCGTCTCGGCCGCGGCGAAGAAAAAAGCGGTGGCCGCAATAAGGCAAGCCTGCTGGTGGACGCACTGGAAGCGATCTTGGCGGCGCTCTATCTCGACGGCGGGTGGACGGTGGCGCGAGACTTTATCGTGCGCGTGATCGTGGAGCCGGAACTGGCCCACATGAAACTGGAAACCAGCGCCATTCCGGTGATGGATTTCAAGTCCGCGTTGCAGGAAGCAGTGCAGGCCAGGGGAGGACCGCAGCCAGTTTACGCGCTGGTGAAAGAGGAAGGGCCTGAACACAAGAAAACATTTACAGTCGAGGTGAGACTGCCGGAGCCTGCGATGGGACAATTCGTGGGGCGCGCACAGGGCGCAACCAAGAAACGGGCCGAACAGGAAGCGGCGCGGCAAGTTCTGGAGCACCTGGCCGCGATGCCCGGGGCACGGCAGTCGAAGGCTGGGAAGGATGGCGGGACGGCATAGTCGTGGCTAAGGGATTGTCTGATTAAGCCTTCGTTGGCAAGACTGGATATTATGCAGGGGCGACCCTCGGCGGCTCAAGCCGTTTGTGTGGCGGGTTTTAACGGCATGGCTGAAGCCCTGCCCCTTCAAAGCTATCCGGGGACGAACTTAATCAGAGTTTTCTTAGTTTTGTCTTAGGTTATGTCGTAGTTATGTCATGGAGCGAGAAGATTTCCGTTGGGGATTGGCCCGCGACTATTCAGTCGGTCGCGGGAACGGTTGTGATTGCCGTTTTTGTGGTTACCTTCCTGGTGCAGGCGTTCACTATCCCTTCGGAATCCATGGAGCAAACGCTGCTGATTGGCGACTATCTGCTGGTGGATAAGTCTTGCTACGGCGGCAACACAGGGTGGAACCGTCTTCTGCCCTACCGCAACGTCCGGCGCGGTGACATCGTCGTCTTCCATTACCCTGTGAATCCTGCGCAGGACTTCGTGAAGCGAGTGGTGGCTTTGCCCGGAGATCGCCTGCGCCTCATCAACAAACGCGTCTACATCAACGGCGCTCCCCTGCAGGAGCCCTACGTGCAGTACGTCACCGCGTTGCGCAATTCTTATCGCGACGACTTTCCGCGCACCGATTCTCCCGACTACGGAGTGGACGCAAAATGGTGGAAAGAAATGCCGAAACTGGTCGAGGACCACCAGTTGATCATCCCCGCGGGCTACTATTTTGTTCTGGGTGACAATCGCGATGACAGCCAGGACAGCCGGTACTGGGGATTCGTGCCGCGCGAAAATATCATCGGACGCCCGCTTCTGATTTATTGGTCGTCGGGCAATTTGAACAACGATCTTCCCGGATCGCCAACCGTGGGTGATAGACTTTATCACCTTGCCTACGCGGTCACTCATTTGTTCCAGATCACGCGCTGGGAACGCACTTTCAGGCTGGTGCGCTGACGAAGATGCGGCGAGAAAAAATTCTTAGACGGATGCCAAACGTGCCGAAAAAAGAAAAAGAAGTCATTGTCGACGAAAAGCCGCGCGAGACGACGGTGGAATTCCTGGCCTCCCTTTCGGGAGTGCTGGTCACCGGCCTGTTCATCATCACGTTTGTTCTGCAGGCGTTTGAGATTCCCTCTAGTTCGATGGAGGACACGCTGCTCATCGGCGACCACGTTTTCGTGAACCGGGAGCAGTTCGCGCCGCCAACGCATTGGATGGGACCACTGATGCCCTATCGCGATATCCGCCGCAACGACATTGTGGTGTTCCTATCGCCGGAGGAACAAGGTCTGTTCGTGGTGAAGCGGATCATGGGCGTCCCTGGCGACCATATCCACTTGCGCGATGGCGTCGTCTACCGCAACGGCGAGAAACTCGTTGAGCCGTACGTCCAGCACAAACTGGCGGATTACAACCCCTACCGAGACAATTTTCCTGCCGTGCCGCCTTCGGAAATGTACGGGGTGAGAAACGAAAAATGGCAGCGGGAACTGCCTTCGCATCTGGAGGGTGGTGACATCGTCGTGCCCCCGAACAGCTACTTTGCCATGGGCGACAACCGCGACGTGAGTTATGACAGCCGTTACTGGGGCTTTATTCCGCGGAAGAACGTGATCGGCCGCCCCATGTTCATCTACTGGTCATTTGTTACCCCGGCCGACCAGTACCAGATGCGCAGCGCGGGCGACCGGCTGGGGTTTCTGGCGCACATCATCATTCACTTCTTTGATGAAACGCGCTGGTCGCGAACTCTTAGGATCGTGCGGTGAAATTTCTGCGGTCCAAATTTCTGCGATCCAGGCGCGGGGCGGTTGTAGTCGCGGCTCTCGTGCTGATCCTGTTTCTGTGGCGGCCCGGTGTGTACCAACTGCGAAGCCGGATTGCCAGTTCCATCGGAAGCGCTCTCGGCCGCAGGGTCGCACTAGACAACGTACGTTTGCATCTTCTGCCGCGGCCGAGCTTTGATCTTGAGGGCCTCGTCATCTACGACGATCCCGCATTTAGCGCGGAACCAATGATCCGCGCGCAAGAAGTTTCCGCCCCGATCCGGTTTCGTTCCCTCCTCCGCGGACGACTCGAGATTGCCACCCTGAGCGCCAGCGAGCCCAGCATCAACCTGGTGCGCAACCACGAAGGCCGCTGGAACCTGGCGAGCTTGATCGAGCGCAACGCGCAAATTCCGGCGGCTCCCACCGGAAAACCGGCTTCCGAGCGCCGCCCGGCATTCCCCTATCTCGAAGCCAGCAGCGCTCGCATCAATTTCAAGCTGGAACAGACGAAGAAGTCGTACGCGCTTATGGATGCCGATGTGGCGCTCTGGCAGGATTCGGATAATTCCTGGGGCGCGCGCATAAAGGCCGAGCCTGTGCGCACGGATTTCAACCTCACCGATACCGGGCTGCTCCAGATCAACGCCACGTGGCAGCGCGCTGCGAGCTTGCGGTTGACCCCGATGCAGCTCACTGTGCAATGGCAGAAAGGGCAACTCGGACAGATCACCAAGTTGCTGAGCGGAAAGGACCGGGGATGGCGCGGCGGGGTAAGTTTCACGGCGAACCTATCGGGCAATCCGGAAGCGCTGCGGATCGAGAGCCAGACCGTAATCGAAGATTTCCATCGTTACGACATTGTTGGCAACGAGAACGTGCGCCTGGCAACCGTCTGCTCGGGACAGTACAACGCGGTCGCCAGCACACTTGCCGACCTGCTGTGCGAATCGCCAGTGAGCAGTGGGACCCTCCGCCTGCACGGAACCGTCGCCCTGGTCGCACACCTTCCTACCTATGATCTGACGCTGGAGGCCGAGCAGGTGCCGCTGACCTCGGTGGTTCGATTGCTGCGCCAGGCGAAAAAGCAGATCCCCGTCGATCTCACTGCGAGTGGATTGCTGAATGCGGAGTTCCGCGCAACGCGCAACGTTGCCGGGGCCGCTCGGCACAGCTTAGTGCAGCAATGGACCGGTACGGGCTCGGCGACCAACGTACGCCTCTTGTCGAATGGGGGGAATGCGGGGAACGAGGGAAAGGATGAGTTTGCCTTCGGCACGATTCCATTAGCCATGGTGGGTGCAGATTCGCAAGGGACCTCGCAAGGGCGCAGGCCCGGCCACCGGAAGACGCAAGAACAAGAAAAGGGCCAGGAGCCCGCTGAACCTCACCTGCGAATTGGGCCGGTCGCGCTTGCGATAAACGCCTCCGCGCCTGTAAACGCCGGCGGGTGGATGTCTACTGCCGGTTATCGTTTTTTTCTGCGCGGCGACGTGGAACTGAAAGACCTGTTTCGTCTGGAGAACGTTCTGGGCTTGCCGCGGGCGCACCCGGCGGCGGAGGGATCGGCCAAGTTGGAGGTGAACGTCTCCGGGCCCTGGCAGGGATTTGCGCCCCCCGCCGGCCTTGGGACCGCGCAACTGCGCAACGTGCGCGCCGAGATGCACGGCCTGAACACGCCGATTGAAATTGGCTCAGCGGCCATGACTCTCACTCCGGACGCGGTATGGATGCAGAAGATTTCCGCGCGTACCGGAAGCACTCATTGGAGCGGCGGGGTTACAGCGCCTCGTCATTGTGCGGCTCCAGCTTGCGTGTTTCAGTTCGATCTTACGGCCGACCAGCTTTCGACCGGAGATCTCGCCGAATGGTTCACGCCGCATCCCGCCAAAGTCCCTTGGTACCGCATCTTGAATTCCAATTCCAATGCGCCGCAGGGCCCTTCGCCACTTCTCGCGATTCAGGCGCACGGCAACTTGCATGTCGGCCGGTTCGGATTGAAGAAGGTGTTCGCCACCCAGGTTGCGACGCGAGTGGAAGTAGATCGAGGCAAGATCACACTGACGGCTCTGCGCGGACAACTGCTGGAGGGTACACATCAGGGGAACTGGACTATTGATGTGTCGAGTCATGATGCATCGGCTCAAACCCTGCGGTATCACGGCAGGGGCACGTTGCAAGACATTTCGCTGGCGCAGGTGGGCACGTTGATGAACGATGCTTGGATTGCCGGAACGGCCGACGGGAATTTCGATCTGGAAGGATCCGGAGACAGCTTTCGTGAGCTATTGGCGCGCTCCGACGGCAAGTTGCAGTTCGTGATGCGGAACGGCAGCCTGCCCCATATTGAAATTCCGGGCTCGGCGTGGCCTCTGCCGGTACACCGGTTCGCCGGAGAGCTGCATCTGAAAAAAAGCGCTTGGGAACTCTCCGCAGGCAGACTGGAATCACACGACGGCGTTTACCAGGTAAGCGGAACCGCTTCCGCGGCTAGCGGGTTCGACTTCGTGTTGACGCGTGGTGACGAGCAATCGTGGACTCTCACGGGGACGCTCGCTAAGCCGCGCGTTGCGGCGGTCGATCGAACGGAAGCCAAGCGTACGGAAACAGACGCGAAGACCGTCAAGCCGTAGGGCTGCCGTCAGCTCGTGGCTCGTGGCGAGGCACTCCTGCGACTGAAACCTACGGCACGTAGCCGGTGGCACGCTGTCTGCCGCGCGGGCTGCCAATCGAGGGGCGGCCAATCAACGTGCCAAGGATAATCCAGAGTACGAGCACGAGCCACTCCCAGACGGAAAAGTGTCCCGGCACAAGTGGCACAAACTTCATCAGCACCATTGCAAAACCGACCAACGCGCCCAGCAGAGCGATCAAGCAGTCTGCGATTTGGGGCCTCATCCACAGATAGGCAGCGCACGCCGCGAACCATCCGGTCGCGGAAGCAACCGATCCAACCTCAGAGATCGGAACCAGGATCGCACTGCCCAGAAACATGCATAAAGCGGTGGCGATTCCAACCCAGACGACAGCCGCGGCAGGAGTTTGATTTCGTGGATGCACGCTGGCAAGCCGCGCATCCACCAGACCGCGCCGTCCCATGGCAAACATCAAGCGGCTGGCGGCGATAAAATTTCCATTGAATACCTTGAATAGCGAAAGCAACGCGGCACTGAGAATGATGCTGACGATCCAGCGCGAGCCGACAGCGTGCTCGAAAGCGACCGCCGTCATGAAGGGTGCACCGGTCAGCGCACGCCACGGCGCCACGAAGCCTACCGCCGCGATCACGATGATGTAGAACACGGCGCCGACCATGATCGCCGCAAAGATGGCGCGCGAAAATCCTTGTGCGCGAAATTGCGGATTGGCTTCCTCGGCAGCCTTGGTCACCGATTCATATCCCGTCATGTAGTAAGGGACGATCTGCAGCACAAGTAAAATGGAAACAAACGGAGTGTGCGTAAACAAAGGTGGGAAGTTGGCTGGCGATCCGCGCGTGACGCCAATGGCGACGAAGATCACAAAAAGCGCCAGCGTGCCGAAAGTGGTCCAGTTTTGAAAAGTAGCGCTCAGCCGGATGCCACGATAGTTCACCACCGTGACAAGTGCCGTGAGCGCAAGCCCGATAGCCAGGTGCGGCAGGTAAACCGGCTTCCCCGCCACCCGGTATAACTCGACGGAATCGAGCGCGGGAAAGATGTAACCAGCGATGCGCCCGACGGCCACGGCCTCCCACGGGCAGACAATGAAGTAAGCTAGGAGCATCATCCATCCGGTAAAGAAGCTGACTGGTCGCGGGAAGACTTTCGCGGTATAGGCCACCTCGCCCGATGCGTCGGGCATGGCCGTCACCAACTTGCCGTACACATAGCCGATGGGCAGCAGAAGAATGCCGCCAATCGCGAAACCAAGAATGCCGCCCAGCGGGCCGCCGCGCATCAGCCAATCGTCCATGACGACCAACCAGCCCACGCCCACCATCGTTCCCCAGCCGAGGGAGAAGTAATCGGTGACGCGCAATTTGCGGGCGAGTTGAGTCATCAGGGGCGGCTAAACGCTGCCGAACTGCGCTCGGCTGGACAGCCGGGGGCGGCTTCCCCTACGTGTAACGTGGGAAAGGAATGTGGCAGGCGCATGAAGGTTGTTACACCTGGACGGCTTCATGGGCGCGAATTATAAAGCATCGCGCCCGTGAATCCGACTTGCCTAGGCGACCGCGAAGCGAGGAGGACGCTCCGGCGACCGCAAAATGCAAATTGCTTCTTTCAGGGAAGAAATCTCAAACACCGATGTGAGCTGCGTCGCCTCCAGCAATCTGCGGAAGAAAGCTGGCGGATTCACCAGCTTCAGCTTCGCCGAGTTCCGCGTCGCCCAACGGCGCACCAGCAGCAGGGTTCCCAAACCGCCCGCATCCAGCTGCTCGACTTCAGAAACATCAAGCACCAGCACCCGGACACGATCGAGTTGCTCGATCCGGCGCCGGAACTCGTCGAGCGCTGACCCGCGCACCATGCGTCCCGAGCAGTTCACGACCGCCACATCCTGCAAGCATTCGACTTGAAACTTCAGTTCCATATGTCTATTCATACGAACCCGCCTTGATGTCTATCAATACGACCCAGCCCTGGAAAAAGTTCCGCAATCTGTTGTCCTTGAATTGGACGCGGAAAAAGAGGAAAGGTCATCAACTGAAAACCACTCTAACGGATAACAAATTTTTGATTGTTACGAATTTGTAAACAGTTTTTGAAAATTACAAACCCGCCTCAATCCGGGATCTTGGGTCGAGAAGGTCGCGCAACGCATCGCCGATAAAGTTGAAGGCCAGGACCGCGAGCATCACCGTCACCGCCGGGAAGAGCACCAGATGAGGAGCATCGAAGAGGTGCGAGCGGGCGTCGTTCAGCATCGATCCCCAACTCGCGGTTGGCGGCGGCACCCCGAGGCCGAGGAAACTCATGGTCGCTTCGGCCAGAACCGCGCCCGCCATGCCGATGGCTGCCTGCACAATGACCGGCTGAATAATGTTGGGCAGGATGTGCCTGGTAATGATGTGGAGATCTCCGGCGCCAAGCGCGCGCGCCGCTTCGACAAATTCGCGTTCGCGGACGGCCAGCACTTGCGCGCGCACCAGGCGGGCGTAGCCCACCCATCCTCCGAGCGACAAGGCAAGAACGAGATTGAAAATGCCGGGGCCGCGAAAGGCCACAAAAGCGATCGCGATGAGAATGCCGGGGAACGAAAGAAACGCATTCATCAGCACGACGTTGACGAAGCGGTCGATGGCTCCGCCGTAGTATCCGGCAAGGCTGCCGATGATGAGGCCGAGCAGCAGCGAACACGCAACCACGCTGCTGCCGACGAACAGAGAAATTCGCGCGCCCCAGATCAGGCGGGAAAGAATGTCGCGTCCGAGTTCATCCGTTCCACACCAATGCTGGGCCGAGGGCGTTTGCAAGCGGTTCGGGAGATCGATGTGCGCGGGGTCTTGCGGAGCGATCCAGGGCGCGAAGATCGCGGAGAAGGCGAAGATGGCCACCAGCACTACTCCGACGGCCGCCAAGGGATTGTGGCGGGCGACGCGGGTGGTACGGCTCAGTTGCCAGCTGCTGGTTGTCAGTTGTGCGTTTGTGGCCATCGAATCTTGAATTCGGTCTCTGCCTTTTGAAGACGCCGTTGGTTGTTGTCGTTGGGTACCCCCCTCCCCCCTACCCCTCGGTCTATTGGAATCAAGATGTTAGCGACAATTTACTGCCAAAGTCTTCAAAGGAATAGACTTAGAGGCAAAGTCTTGAGCGAGTGGGAGTTAGCAGTCAAGAAACGGCCGCATAGGCTTTTTCGCTCGTAAAGTATTCATTCCAGATACTTTACATGCAAGATATTCATAATAAAAGGTTTACTAGTGGCTAGATTGCATTGTTCCGGCGCATGACCTTGCCGGGGTCGTGCGGGAAAGATGTCAAAGATCGCTTTGGTGCGCCACCTCCTAAGAGGCGGAAAGCAGGTGCAAGATTTCTTTACTGTTCCATTTTAGCAGGTAGAGTCAAGCTCCAAATCGGCGTGGGCTGTGCGCCGGCATCCCACGTCTCGAAGACCGCGAGACCCTTCGACAAGCTCAGGGCAGGCGTGGGGCACCCGGCAGGTTGCCAGCATGGTATGCTCGTCGAAAGGATCGCCATGAGCAATGTCAAACGGGATGTTGAGTCGTTGTTGAACAGGCTGCCGGACAACGTCTCGGTTGAAGATATTCAGTACCATCTCTATGTTCTCGACAAGGTGCGCCGCGGGCTGGAGGATGCCCGCGTCAACGGTACTCTCACGCAGGAGGAAGTGGAGAGTCGCTTCAGCAAATGGCTCGCCGAATAGTCTGGTCGAGACGCGCCGCCCAGGATCTCGATTCCATCATCGACTACATTGCCGCCGATTCGCCCGCCTACGCGGGCGTTGTTCTCAAGAACATTGTGAACCAGACGAGGATTCTGGCGCGCTTTCCTCGGGCAGGCCGCAAAGTACCTGAATTTGACGATGAGAACACACGCGAACTTCTCGTCTACAGTTATCGGATTATTTACCGATTGCAAGAGGACGAGGCGCTGATCGTCGCGGTGATCCACGGCAAACGAGTTTTGCAGTAGGGCGGGAGTCGCGAGCCCATCCTTCGCAAAAAACGGATATTTCAGCTAGGGCATCAAGCTGGCTCGGTTGGCTCGCTTGCCTGACGGCGTAACGAATCCCTTCGTATGCCATCAACGCCAACAGGACGCCTATGAACGTAGTGATGATGGGGCGCATAGCGATCACAGATAAAGCGAACGTCGAATAGCTGTGCGAATCAAGGAACACCTTATATTACAGTTTTTCCTTTACATCTTGCGGGGCTGCAACCCCGCTTTTACTGCCGTATCCTCGGGTTCACCGCCGAATACAGCAGGTCAGTCAGAAAGTTCACGGCGACATACGTCAACCCTATCGCCAGAATGCATCCTTGGACTAGATAGTAATCGCGGTTGGCTATGGCTTGGATGGTTAGGCGTCCTATGCCGGGCCAGGAGAAGATGGTTTCGGTCACGATTGTGCCGGCCAGGAGCGCGCCGAACTGCAATCCCAGGACGGTTAGGATTGGGATCATGGCGTTGCGCAGGGCGTGACGATAGACTACCGTGCGCTCGGGCAGGCCTTTGGCGCGGGCGGTGCGGATGTAGTCTTGGCCTAACTCTTCCAGCATCGAGGTGCGCACCATGCGGGTCAGGATCGCGGCCAGCGCTCCGCCCATGGTGATTGCGGGGAGCACTAGATGGGCTATGGTGCCGGACCCGGAGACGGGGAGCCATCCCAGCTTGACGGCGAAGAACAAGATCAGCACTGGCCCCAAGGCGAAGTTCGGAAACGACAGGCCGAAAAGGCTGACTACGCTTAGCACGCGGTCATCCCACAGATTGCGGCGCTGGGCCGAGCGCACTCCTGCGGGAATGGCCAGCACAATTGCTACGAACAATGACGCCAGCGTGAGCTGCAAGGTAAATGGATAGCGCTGCGCGATCAGCTTTGTAACTCCCTGGTTGAAGCGCAGCGACTTGCCTAGATCTCCGTGGAGGACGCCTCGCCAGTAATTCAGGTATTGCTCGCCGAGCGGCACATCGAGTCCGTAGGCGTGGCGCGCGGCCTGGATGTCGCCGGCCGCAGCGCCCTCTCCTAGCATCTGCTGAATGGGATCGCCGGGAACGAAGTGAATCAGCAGGAAGACGGTGGAGACGACGAGCCAGATAACCGGCAGGGTGTAAAGGACGCGGGAGAGTATGTAGCGCGGCATAAGGAACTAATCTAAGAAGCTATCTCACAAATAATTCTTAGGCCGTGATGTCCGGCCCTCAGGGGCTAAAGAGTGTACGTGAGAACTGGGCTGTCCCTCCGGGCCTTGAATCATTTCTCCGCACTTTTCCCAGCGCTGAAGAGTGCGCGTGAGAACTCGGTCGTCCCTCCGGGACTTGACTCGTCACTCCACTTTACCCCGCGCTCAAGCGCGGGGCTAAGCTAGGCCGCCCCTCCGGGGCTGGATTCACTTGTACCACGGGCTGCTAGTCTCCGGCCCGCTGCACCGATTTCGCCACCACCGGAGCTGCCGACACCGATGCCGCGGGCACGGGCTCGATGCGAACGGTTGCGATGCGATGCCCTTCCATTTTTTCGACGACAAAACGGCGCCCCTCGTAATCGAACGCCTCGCCGCCTACGGGCACCTTCTGCAACCGCGAAAGCAGGAAGCCGGCGAGAGTCTCGAAGCCTTCGTCCTGTGGAAGTTTCAGCTCGTATTGGGCTTCGAGGTCGCGAATGTTGACCGCTCCGTCGAGCACGAGCGGCGCATTCACGTCGGTCACCACCGGCTGCGTGGTAGCGACGTCGAATTCATCTTCCAGTTCGCCGACCAGTTGCTCGAGCACGTCTTCCACGCTAATCACTCCCGCGGTGGAGCCGAACTCGTCGACCACTACCGCCAGGTGCCGCTTGCGCTGCTGGAATTCACCTAGCAGGTCCAGCAACGACTTGGTTTCGGGCACCACCAGCACATCGTGCATGACCTGGCCAATCTTCATCTGGGCAATGCGCATGGCCGCGGGAGGAGCAGTGATGAGGCCGAGGCGCAGCCGCGTCCAACGCATCAAGTCCTTGGCGTAAAGCACGCCAACAATATGTTCGGGACCGCGTTGCGGATCATACACCGGGACGCGCGAGTGTTGGGCGTCGACCACCCGCGACAGGGCTTCGTCCACACTCAGGTCGGAGGGCAAGGAAAATATTCTGGTCCGCGGCACCATCACCTGACGCGCGGCAATGCTGTCCAGTTCGAGCGCGTTCAGCAGCATCTCTTCCTGCGCGGAAGAGAGCTGTCCGGAGGTGCGCGCCGCGGTCACGATAAGCCTGAGTTCGTCGGGGGAGTGAACCGAACCGTGCCTTATCTCGTGTGTCCCAAAGGCGCGCAGGACAAAACCGGCCACGCGGCTCATGCCAATCGTCAGGGGGCCGGTGACGGTCAGGAAAACATCCATGGGCGCTGCGACCGCCAGTGCGACGCGCTCGGCGCGTTGCAACGCAAGCGACTTGGGAACCAGTTCGCCCAGGATCACGTGCAGGCTGGTGATCATCACAAACGCCACCGCGACGGCGATGGAATGAGCGTAGATCGTGGCATGCGGCACACTTCCGATCCAGCTCTCGAATAGTCGCGCCAGGGTCGGCTCGCCCAGCCAGCCCAGGGTCAAGCTGGTGACGGTGATTCCCAGTTGCACGCCATTCACGACGCGGCTGAGTTGCTGGTGAAGTTTGAGGACAGTGCGGGCACCCACGCGGTGGGCTTCGATCAACTGCTGGATGCGGGTTTCGCGCACGCTGACGAGCGCGAACTCGGCTGCGGCGAAGAAGGCATTGGCCGCCACCAGAAGCAGGATGACGAACACCCGCAGCAGCACGTATGCAATCATGGAACTCTAATTCTAACATTCCAAAGGGATAATCGTTCAGGGATGAGAATTCCTGGAGCGCAATCGCGGGCTTTTGGAACGCGCTGGCGGTACAATCAGAACTGATCCCTAATTGCTAGCGCAACTGATCGCTTTCTTTTTCTTTGTCCAGCGGTCTAAGTACGTAGAGGCCGCGGAGCACGCATCTGATTTCCTGTAGAGACGCGGCTTGCCGGGGACTCCGGAGACGGGGCAAGCCCCGTCTCTACAGGCGGAAGGACTTACGAAACCGGAAAACTTTTGAGGAACTATTCCGAGGTTTCTCCCGTAACAACAGGTGAATGCCGGTTCTCAGATTTGAAATCAAGCAGGAGGCGGTCGTGGAAGGCAACGGCAATGGCAGGAAAAAGCGGCGTAAGCGAATCATCTACGGCTCGATAGCAGCCGTTCTGGTTCTGGTAGTTGCCGGCGTGCTGATCGCAGCCACCAGCGGCGGCGTCAAGATCGACCCTTCGAAGCTCGCCAAGGTCGAAAAGGGCGACCTTGCGAAAAGCGTGGTGGCGACGGGCAAGATCGAGCCCATCACCAAGGTCGAGATCAAGTCCAAGGCCAGCGGCATCGTGAAGAAGCTCTACGTCGATTACGGCGACAAGGTTAAGAAGGGGCAGGTGCTCGCCGAACTCGACAAGGAAGAGATTCAGGCCCGTGTCGACCAGGCCCGCGCGCAATTGGAGGCCTCGAGTGCCAGCTTGAACGGCACGCGCGCCGACCTGGAGCGCGCCAAGGTCGACGCCGAGGGCCCCGACGTGCCGCTGCTGAAACGCGCGTATGAGCGCGCCCAGGGCATGGCGAAGGAGGGCGTGGTTTCCGCTTCCGCGCTCGACGACGCGGAGAAGAATTACGAAATGGCGCTGAACAAGCAGAATGTTTCCAAGGCGCAGTTGCAGGTGTTGCAGGCCAAGATTGGTCAGGCTCAGGGGCAGGTGGCACAGGACCGCGCCAACCTGAAACAATTGGAAGAAGAGCTGGGTTACACCACGATTGAGTCGCCGATTGACGGGATCGTTCTTTCCCGCGACGTGGAAATTGGCGATGCGGTCAGCTCCATCCTGGTGCTGGGTTCGTCGGCCACGCTGGTGATGACACTCGGCGACACGAGCGAGGTCTACGTCAAAGGCAAAGTGGACGAGAGCGATATCGGCAAGGTTTATTTGGGACAACCCGCCCGGATCAAAGTCGAGTCGTTCAAGGACAAGACCTTCACCGGCAAAGTGACGAAGATTTCTCCGATGGGCGTCGAAAAAGACAACGTCACTACGTTCGAAGTGCGCGTCTCGATCAACAACCCCGAGGGCGTGCTCAAAGCCATGATGACGGCCAACGCGGAGATCATTCTCGAAGAACACAAGAATGTGCTCCAGATCCCGGAAGGCTCGATCATTTACGACAAAGATAAGAAGGCTTCGGTCGAAGTGCCCGATCCGAAAGCCAAAGAAGGCAAGAGGAAACTCGCCGTCAACATCGGCATCTCGAATGGCGCCAAGACTGAGTTGCTGCAAGGGCTGAAGGAAGGCGATCAAGTGGTATTGCAGTAAGGACAACGTCTCAGGTCTTAGGAAAGACCTAGTGCCAATCGCACAAACCCTGACCTTACACCTGAGACCTTGATTATGGAGCCGAATTGCCATGACTAACAACTTTCTGATTCGCGCTCGATCCCTCCGTACACTGGTCTTTATTTTGGCCAGTTCGCTGGCCGGCTTTGCCTCGGTCATCGGAACCTTTGACCGTTCGTTCCAGGTCAACGGCAACGTCGATCTCGAAGTGCTGACTCGCTCCGGCGACATCACCGTGCGGAACGGGGCTGCGGGCACGGTCTCGATTCATGCCAAGATCCACTCCGGCAATTCCTGGTTGGGCGGCGACCACAAGGCGGGGGTGCAGGAGCTGCAGAGCAATCCTCCGATTCGCCAGAACGGCAACAGCATCCGCATCGACTACGTGAACCTCAGCAACATTTCGATCGACTACGAAATCACTGTCCCAGAGAACACCGCGATTCGTGCTCATACCGGCAGCGGCGATCAGACGGTCGAAGGCCTCACGGGCAACATCGATCTCGAGAGCGGTTCGGGCGACCTGCGACTGGCGCGCCTCACCGGTGAAATGCGTTTCCAGACGGGCTCGGGAAACGTGCGCGGGCGCGAGCTTGCTGGTCCCGCGCGGATCAAAGCGGGCAGCGGTGACATCGAGATCGAAGAAACGGGTGCGGGCGACGTGGACATCCGCTCCGGATCCGGCAACATCACCGTAAACGGGATCAATGGTAGATTTCATGCCGAGGCGGGCAGCGGCGACATTCACGGCAAAGGCTCGCCGAAGAACATGTGGAGCGTGCGCACCGGCTCGGGGAATGTGAACCTGAGTGTGCCCTCCGACGCCGCCTTCGACGTCGACATCTCCTCGAATTCCGGAACCGTCACGCTGGGCCACCCCGTAACCACTACCATCCAGGGCCGCATCCAGGAGTCGAGGAAGAGTGTGGTGGGCAAAGTGCACGGAGGCGGTCCTACAGTTTCGGTTCACACCGGTTCCGGCGATGTGCAGGTAGACTAACGACAGTCGACTAACGGGCGCGTGGTGGGCGCAACCTCACGAGTGATTAGTGACACTTGCACAGAGTCGTTTCCCTGTTTTCGAAACACCTCTTACTTTTCTGCTTGACACACATCTAAACGGGAGTAACATTGCGACCGTTAAGGGGAAGGCTGTTAGTCGCTTACCCCGTTCGAAAGGTTTCTCTTCCCCTCGACCCCGGATCTAAAGGACAGTCGGTGTTAGCGGCGGCGGCGTTTACGCGCCTGCCTGCGAGGCGTGTATGCCGGGCATTACGGAACTCATCACGTGGGAGGGGTTGGCTTTCCTATTGGTCCTGTTCGGCGTCGTAGTCGTCCAACTCTTGACCGGACAGATCAACCTGACTGGGTTGCTCATTAAGAAAGAAGGGGATCGTTCATTCAGTCCGGAGCGAGTTCAACTCCTCTTGGCCGCCCTCGCTGTCGCTTCCCGGTATCTGTCGCAGGTCCTGAAAGATCCAACACAGTGGCCCCAAGTTCCCAATAGTTGGCTTCTGCTGTATGGCGGCAGTCACGCCCTTTATCTCGGACGAAGGCTCTATTTGAGCCAGTTCTCGGATCGTAAAAACTTCTGAAAGGAGATTGACAATGCAGGCTCTTCAATACCTAGAGGTACTCGTTGGCTATGTGGTTTGCGGAATTGTGGCCCTCTTTGGAATTCTGCTGATCTGGAAGATTGCCAACAACCAAATCGATCTCACCCACTTGCTCAGCGATGACGATGGCTGGGCTAGCACCTCTCGTTTTCAGCTGGTGATCTTTACGTTTGTGGTGGCCCTCAGTTTTTTTCTGGTTGTGGTTTCCAACATCAAAATCCGCCAGTACGGCAATAAAGCCGAGAGCGTGCCCGGATTCCCAGATGTGCCCGGTGGCGTTCTCTCCCTCTTGGGGATCAGCGCCAGTTCTTACCTGGTAAGTCGCGGGATTAGCGCCTCGCAAAACGGAGACAGCACGAACACAAAGAACCCCCCTCCACCAAACCCGCCCACGGGGGACGAAGGCCTAAGGGACGAAAACTCTAGGAGATGAGTATGGCTAAGAAGAAAACCAACCCACTTATCCATGCCGCGACCCTGCTGCCCTTGGCCATCGGGCTGGCCGCTCCGAAAAGCCCTCCTGCGATGCCAGCGGCGGGAACTACCGCTGCGATGCATGCCAAGAGTGCTGCATGCCAGCCTAGTTTGAGTTCGTGTCCGGCCTTCGGATGCGAGACCGAGGGAACGCCCCACGCCCTCGTTAATGAGATCAAGCGAAATCTCCCCACCTCCCAAACACCCAAGAATCTCACCTGGGAAGATATCACGGCGTTACAGCAGGATGCGGACTCCACCGTCGGTCAGGATACCCCTCTTGATGCTGATGCCCGATCTCGGCTGCATAACCTGAGTGTATCGAGCGGGCGAGTTTCCGAAGGCGATTTAGTGCAGCTTGCGGGATTCTTGGTAGGCAATCCCCATCCCAACACGGGAGAATCGGTGAACTGCAACCTATCTGGTTCACCGAATAACGACTTTCACATCCCCTTTGCTTCCGATCCCGACGAGACTCCTTTCCAAGGCATTGTGGTCGAGATGATTCCCCAGAACCGACCCGCCGACTGGAACATCAAGGTGCTTAAACGGATAGAAGCGGCGCGCCACATGGTCCTCGTGAAAGGACAGCTTATGTACGACAACATGCACCGCGTGAACCCAGATCAGGATGACAGTCTGTCGGGACAGCCTCCGCGTTTTTCCTTGTTCGAGATCCACCCGATCACGAGCGTTGCCGTTTGTCTGAAGACGGACACACAGTGTGATCCGAGTGATCGCTCGGCTTGGGAGACACTGGAGGAATTTGCCGCAAAATCGGTGCCCTGAGATTGATTGTGTAGTGCCCAAGCCTCAGTCGCAAAGCCGTACCCAGGTCCGCGGCGGACGGCACCTTGACGTGCCGTCGTGCCACGCCTGATACTTCGTGAGTTCCTGAAAACTTTCAGGCTCGGCGAGGTAACGAATTGGCACGCACCGCGATCATCACTCTGACCACTGATTTCGGACTCAACGATCATTTCATCGGCGCTATGAAAGGGGTGATGCTCGAGATCGCCCCCGAGGCGCAGATCATCGACATCAGCCATGCGGTGCAGCCCTTCGACATTCTGGACGGCGCGCTGACCATCTCGCAGGCCTACTCCTACTTTCCTGCCGGCACCGTGCACATGGTGATCGTCGATCCCGGGGTGGGGACGGCGCGACGGCCCGTGATTATGACCGGCGAGCGCCACCTGTTTGTGGCTCCCGACAATGGCGTGCTTTCTCTGATCTACGACCGCGAAGAGCGGATCTCCGTCCGCCACGTCACGGCCGAGCATTATTTTCTGCAGCCCCGCAGCAACACCTTCCACGCGCGCGATATCTTCTCTCCGGTCGCGGCGTATCTGGCGAAGGGAGTCGAACCCGATCGTTTCGGCGAAGAGATCGACGACTATGTCCGCTTTGGCGCGCCTCGCCCCAAGCCGGTCGATGAGCGGACGCTACGAGGAGTCGTCCTCAAAGTCGATCGTTTCGGCAATCTCATCACCAACATCACGCCGCAGGATGCGCCGCAACTTTTCGAGGCCGCGCCGCCCGCCTTCAAGATCGCGATTGGCACGAAGGCACAGGCGACGCGCATGTGCACAAGCTACGCCGAAGGCGCTCCCGGCGAAGTCTTCGGAATCCTGGGCAGCATGGGTTTTCTGGAAGTCGCAGCCAACCGGGGTTCAGCCTTCCAACTGCTAGGCGCGGGCAAGGGCAGCGAAGTCAATGTCGTGATGGAAGGCCCCTGAGAATTCGCGACGCAAAGTTTGGGTGGTCATCCTGAGCACTCCACCCGTTGGTGCGGAATAAGACGGAATGAACAAGGGTTTTGCTATTAGGAGCGAAGCGAGAGACGCATGCATTCGAATTCGAGTACCTATTTGTGGTGGCTCAACAGGTGCATAGGTCTTTCGCCTAGCTCAAGATCACAAGCCAAACTTACTTCAGCGATTACTGCCGGGCTGTAGGAATCTCCGCGGCGGGTGGTGTCGCGATGGGAGCCATGGCCTCGGTTTCAGATGGCATCTGCGGCAGCGGGCCCTCCAGGGCGACGGCCAGCACCTGGTCCATGTTGTCCACGAAGTGCAATTTCATGGCGCTGCGCAGGTTCTCGGGAACCTCGGCAACATCCTTTTCGTTCTCCTGCGGCAGAATCACTTCGAACAGCCCGGCGCGATGGGCGGCGAGCAGCTTTTCCTTCAATCCGCCGATGGGAAGCACCTTACCGCGCAGCGTGATCTCACCGGTCATGGCGATGTCGCGGCGCACCGGAATCCGGCTCAGGGCGCTGGCGAGAGCGGTTGCAATCGTGATGCCGGCGGAGGGGCCATCTTTTGGAATCGCTCCTTCGGGCACGTGCACATGAATATCCAGGGTGCGGTAGAAGTCGCGGGGCAGTCCGAGCCGCGCCGCCCGCGAGCGAATGTACGACATGGCAGCCTGCGCCGATTCCTGCATCACGTCGCCCAGTTGGCCGGTTAAAGTGAGCTTGCCTTTGCCGTCCACTGCCGAGGCCTCAGTGCTGAGAATCGACCCTCCCACCTCGGTCCAGGCCAGGCCTGTCACCAAGCCGACTTCGCTCTTCTCGTGGGCCAGGGTGTCGCGGAACTTCAGAACGCCGAGGTAGTCGCCAATCTTTTCCGCCTGGATCGAGGCCGAGAAGTCCGCACCTTCTTTCACCACCTTGCGCGCAACTTTGCGGCAGATATTGCCAATCTCCCGCTCCAGGTTTCGCACTCCGGCTTCGCGGGTAAAGCTGCGAATGATCTGCCGGATGGCGTCGTCGGAGAACTGCACGTTCTTCTCCGTCAGCCCCGCCTGCAACATCTGCTTCCGCACCAGGAACTGTTTCGCGATCTCGACCTTCTCTGGTTCCGTGTAGCCGTGCAGGCGCAGCACTTCCATGCGATCCTGCAAGGCGGGCGGAACGGTGTGAATCACGTTTGCAGTGGCGATGAAGAAGACCTGCGAGAGGTCGTACTCGACGTCCAGATAATGATCGACGAACATGAAGTTCTGTTCGGGATCGAGAACTTCGAGCAGCGCCGCCGAGGGATCGCCGCGGAAGTCCATCGACATTTTGTCGACTTCGTCCAGCATGAACACCGGGTTCTTGGTCCCGGCCTTTTTCATCATCTGGATGATCTGGCCGGGCAGGGCGCCGATGTAAGTGCGGCGATGGCCGCGGATTTCGGCTTCATCGCGCACGCCGCCGAGCGACATGCGTACGAACTTGCGGCCAGTCGCTTTGGCGATCGACATTCCCAGCGAAGTTTTGCCCACGCCGGGAGGCCCGACGAAGCACAGAATCGAGCCCTTGGGATTTTTCACCAACTGTCGGACGGCGAGAAATTCAAGGATGCGCTCCTTGATTTTCTCCAGGCCATAATGGTCTTCGTTCAGAGTCTTCTCAGCACGCGTGATGTTGCGGATTTCCTTCGACCGCTTCTTCCACGGCACCGCCAGCAGCCAATCCAGATAGTTGCGCGAGACCGTCGACTCCGCCGACATGGGCGGCATCGCTTCCAGCTTTTTCAGTTCCTGGATTGCCTTGTCGCGAACATCCTTCGGCATGCCCGCGGATTCGACCTTCTTCTTCAGTTCGTCGAATTCGCTCTTTTCGCCGCGTCCCAGCTCTTTCTGGATGGCCTTGATTTTCTCATTGAGGTAATACTCTTTCTGCGCCTTCTCCATCTGCCGCTTCACGCGCGACTGGATGGTGCGGTCCATGTTGAGCTTTTCGATTTCCACGTCGAGCACGTCGCCGATTCGGTTCAAGCGCTCGGCGGGATCGAAGATTTCAAGCAGAGCCTGCTTTTCTTCGATCGAGAGCTGCAGGTTGGCGGCGATGGTGTCGGTCAGTTTCGCCGGATCTTCCATGCGCACGGCGGCGATCATGGTTTCGTAGTTCAGCGACTGGCAAAGCTTTACATACTGCTCGAACATGCCGGTGACGCGCTGCATGCCCGCTTCAATCTGCGCCGTCGTCTCGGTGGCATAACGGGCGACCCGCACGGTGGCCTGCAGAAAACCCTCGGTTTCGACGACCTGCAGGATCTTGCCGCGCTCGATGCCTTCGACCAGCACCTTGATGTTCCCGTCGGGAAGCTTCAGGCTCTGCACGATGTTGACGATGGTGCCGACCTGGAAGATGTCCCCGGCCTTGGGTTCGTCGATGCTGGCGTCGTGCTGGGTGGCGAGAAATATCTTCTTATCGCTGGCCAGAGCTTCTTCGAGCGCACGGACGCTCGACTCCCGGCCCACCACGAACGGAGTCATCATGTAGGGAAAGATGACCACGTCCCGAATGGGCATCATCGGTAATTTCTTGCTCTCAAACTTCTCCTTGGGGTTCGACAACTCAGTCTCCCGTCTCTGGTCGCGTTTAGCTTGCTGCTTTCTCGATCATCGCCAGCGAGACGTTTCGCTTCTCCACCATCTCGCGGGTCACTTCAAATTCCTTAACCTTCTTCTGGCTGGGCAGGCTGTACATCAGCTCCAGCATGAGCTCTTCCAGGATCATTCGCAAGCCGCGGGCGCCAACTTTACGCGCCATCGCCTGGCGCGCAATCGCACGGTTGGCGTCGTCGCTGAACTTCAGCCGCACGTTTTCAAACTCGAACAGGCGCTGGTATTGTTTCACGATTGCGTTCTTCGGGCGAGTCAGAATTTCCACCAGCGCGTTTTCGTCCAGTTGCTGCAGCACTCCCATCACCGGCAGGCGCCCGACAAACTCGGGGATCAGCCCAAACTTGATCAGATCCTCGGGCTGCGCTTCCGAGACGAGCTCAAAGTTGCGTAGCGAGGCCAAGCCTGCCTCGGTTTCGGTATCTTCCCCCATGCGGAAGCCCAGAGCCTTCTTGCCCACGCGCCGCCCGATGATTTTTTCCAGGCCGACGAAGGCGCCGCCGCAAATAAAGAGGATGTTCGTGGTATCGACGGGCGTGAATTCCTGGTGCGGATGCTTGCGCCCACCCTGCGGCGGAACGTTCGCGATCGTACCTTCCAGAATCTTCAGCAACGCCTGTTGCACGCCCTCGCCCGACACGTCGCGCGTGATCGAGGGGTTCTCGTCCTTGCGCCCGATCTTGTCAATCTCGTCGATATAGATGATGCCGGTCTGGGTGCGGCTCACGTCGCCTTCGGCCGCCTGCAGAAGCTTAAGAATGATGTTCTCGACGTCCTCGCCGACATAACCGGCCTCGGTCAGCGTGGTCGCGTCCACGATCGCGAACGGCACATCGAGCATGCGGGCGAGGGTTTGCGCCAGTAGCGTCTTGCCCGTTCCGGTCGGCCCGATCAGCAAAATATTCGACTTAGTCAGTTCCACGCCATCGCCGGTGCGCTGGCGGTTCATGTAGATGCGCTTGTAATGGTTATAGACGGCGACCGCCAGCTTCTTCTTGGTCTGTTCCTGTCCGATGACGTACTCATCGAGGAACGTCTTTACTTCCTGCGGCTTCGGCAGTTGGTTCGGGACCGCAGCCGCGGGAGTCGCGGTACGGTCGTCTTCGAGGATCGAGTTGCAGACCGCTACGCACTCGTCACAGATGTATGCCCGGGGATAGTCGCTCGGCGACGAGATCAGTTTCGCGACCGCGTCCTGCGACTTGTGGCAGAACGAACAGCGCAACATCTCATCCGAACCCGATCTGGTTTTCACTCGGCCTTACTCCTTTTCTGGTGGCCCAGCCGCGGCTGGCTTCCTGCTCCAGGCTGAGACGCGGCAAGCCGCGTCTCTACACTGCTTCACGAACTGCCGATCGTACCTGCTATCTCGTCTTATAGATGATATCGTCGATGATTCCGTATTCCTTCGCCTGCTGCGAGTTCATGATGAAGTCGCGCTCTACGTCCTTCTCCACTTTATCCAGCTTCTGGCCGGTGTGCTTGGCCAGTAACTGATTAGTAATCTCCCGCATCCGCAGAATCTCGCGGGCATGAATGTCAATGTCGGTCGCCTGCCCGGAGAGCCCGCCCATCGAGGGCTGGTGGATCAGGATGCGCGAATTCGGCAGCGCCAGCCGTTTCTTGGCTTCGCCCGCCGAAAGCAGCAGCGCCGCCATCGACGCGGCCTGACCAATGCAGATCGTGGTTACGTCGTTCTTCACGTACTGCATCGTGTCGTAGATCGCCATGCCCGCCGTGATCGATCCGCCCGGCGAGTTGATGTAGAGCTGGATGTCTTTCTCCGGGTCTTCTTGCGCCAGGAACAGCATCTGCGCGATTACCAGGTTGGCGATATTGTCATCAATCGGCGTGCCAATAAAGATGATGTTGTCGCGGAGCAACCGGGAATAAATGTCATACGCCCGTTCGCCGCGGCCCGTCGACTCGATCACCATCGGTACCAGCATCATTTGTGGATCTTTCACGTTCGCCCTTTCCACACTCCTGCCCGCAAGTCGGTCTCGGCGCTCAGGGGAGGATCGAAATGGTCCGCATTACGCGGACTGATGATACAGAAAATCGAGGGTCTTCTCGTTGCGGATTCTTGTCCGGATTCTATCGAGGCCCCCATCCCGTGTCAAACGAGCGCGCACCGCTTCGGATGTCTGTTTTGATTGTCTGGCCAGTGATTCCAGTTCCTGATTTAGTTCTTCATCGCTGACCTGCAGATTCTCTTCCTCCGCCACTCTTTCGAGCAGCAGTGCAGCTTTTACATCGTGAATCGCCTGCTCGCGTTGTCCCACGCGCAGACGCTGCAAATCCATTTTCTTCATCTGCTCGGCGGTCAGACCCTGCGCCGCCAGCGCCCGCAGTCCCCGCTCCAGCCGGATCTCAATCTGTTGTTCGATCAACGAATCGGGAACTTCAAAATCGTTCCGCTGAATCAGTTCTCCCACCAGCTTTTCCTTGGCATCGTGTTCCGCCTGGTGCTTGCGCTCGGATTCGATTTGTTCGCGAATCGCTTTCCGTACATCGCCCATCGTCTGGAATTCGCCCAGTTGTTTCGCGAACTCGTCGTTCAGTTCCGGCAGACTCTTCTGTTTGATCGACTGCACCTTCACTGCGTAACTGAACGTCTTCCCCGCCAGGCGCTTGTCCTGGGTATCTTCCGGATAGTTCACGTCGAAGGTCCGCTCATCTCCGGCACTGGTCCCGCGCAGGTGTTCGGTGAATTCCGGCATGGTGTTCTTGCCCGCGATTTCGACCAGCACTTCATCCATGTGGACCGGCTGGCCTTCGCCGATCTTTCCTTCGACAGACTTGGGATTGCCATCGAGCGAGACCTGAGCGAAATCGCCATCGGCGAGGGTGCGACCCTCCACCGGGTTGAAACTGGCATGCCGCTCGCGTAGGTCGGCCAGCGCCTGCTCTACATCATCCTCGGAAACCGCGATCTCCCGTTTGTCGGCGCGCAACTCTTTGTAGCCTTCCAGCTTGATTTCTGGGAGCACTTCAAAGGCCGCCTTGAAGCGCAGCGGCTCGCCCTGGTGCAGGTGCAGATCCGTCACCCGCGGCTGCGATACGGGATGCAGGCTGAGGCGCTCCGCCTCCCGCCGAAAGAACCGCGGGATCAGCGCCTCGACCACGTCGGTCTTGATTTCTTCCGAAAAACGCTGGCGAATAATCGACGCCGGAACATGGCCGCGCCGGAAACCGGGAATGCGCGCTACCTTCTGATATTTCTGGATCAGCGAATCGGTCTGCCGATTGACATCCTCGACCGGAATCTCAACCTGAATCTCGCGCCTGGTGGCGCTTTCTTTGGTCGTACTATCGTTGATCTCAGCAGGGCTCACAGTTACCTTTCCAGCGCGGCAGCGGCAGCAGAGTCGGGAGGGGGAACTGGCTCGGCTGCGACGCCATGTGCCGCAGCCTTGAGTGTAAAGACTCTCGAAGAGCAACGTCAAACGGCGGAGGGGGAGGCCCTACCCACTAAAGTAACGGGGGAGGGTTCTGGGTGTGGCGCGGACACGCTAGAGATTTTGTAATTTGGTAATTTGTAATTTTGCAATTTCAACCCCAACTGGTTTCAAATTACAAGATTCCCGATTACAGAGTTACCAAATGCCCGTCCCCAACTGGCTCAAGGTTCTGAACGCCGAGGTCATCACCTGCACGCGCTGTCCGCGTCTGGTCGTGTATCGCGAGCAGATCGCCCGCGAGAAGCGCCGCGCTTACCGCGACTGCGAGTACTGGGGCAAGCCCGTTCCCGGCTTCGGCGATCCCAAAGCGCGCGTCCTCGTTCTCGGACTCGCTCCCGGCGCCCACGGCTCCAATCGCACCGGCCGCCCTTTCACCGGAGACGCCTCCGGCAACTTCATGTACCCGGTGCTGCACGAAACCGGGTTCGCCCTCCTGCCCACCGCGACCGCCCGCAACGACGGCCAGGTGCTGACCGGTCTCTATATCACCGCCGCCGTCCGCTGCGCGCCGCCCGGCAACAAGCCTCTGCCCCAGGAACTGGCCAACTGCGCTCCCTTTCTGGAGCGCGAACTCGAAGGACTCAAAGATCTGCGCGTAATCGTGGCCCTGGGAAGAATCGGATTCGAAGCTTATCTCAATTACCTGATGCGCAGAAAGCTGATCGCCGGCAAGCGGGGGTATGAATTCCGCCACGGCGCCGAATACGTCCTGCCTGATGGACGCGCCCTCCTAGCCTCCTACCATCCCTCCAACCAGAACACCCAAACGGGCAAGCTGACCAAAGGGATGTTCCAAAAGATTTTCAAGCGAGCGCGCGAGCTGGCCGATGAATCAATAGGGCGGATCCCGCGGTAACGGACACCTCTGGGCCGGCATGGGGGACCCGTCGCTCCGGGATGAGCCGCCCTTTTTCACCCCAATTTCGAAAGGCGGGAGTCCAGCTTCGGGTGATATAACTCCTGTGAGATATGAGAGGTGCATTCCACCGCTCCTCTGTCCGGAGGGTCGATGTACCTCGGCGACCGCAACCAGCGGTTCGGAATCTACTGGTTAGCTTTCGGCTACACGCTAGCCCTGCACGTGCTGGACGAAGCCAGTCACGATTTCCTCTCGGTATATAACCCCAATGCGATGGCGATCCGGCGGTTCCTGCCGTTTCTGCCTGTGCCTGTGTTTACGTTTCGGCAATGGATCGGCAGTCTTTTGTGCGGTCTCGCGATTTGGCTGGCGCTTGCTCCACTCGCATTCCGCGGGCTCAAATGGCAGAGAAGACTGGCGATTCCCGTGGCACTCCTCGCGGGAATTGGCAATGCGCTAGGCCACATTCTGTCTTCGATTTACCTGCGTCGCTTCATGCCGGGTGTGTACAGCGCTCCGCTAATCCTGCTGTCGGGGATCGTGTTGCTGCGGAGTGCGCTGGGAATGGAAAGTGGAGTTGCTTCTGAATGAACCTGCTTCTGAATTAAAATCCTACGAACACCGGTTCCGGTTCCAGCAGAATCCCCCACGCTTCCCGCACGCCGTGTTGGATTTCATCTTTCAGCCCGACAATATCGCTCGCCTTCGCGTCTCCGCGATTGATCAGCGCCAGCGCATGTTTGTGCGAGATCCCGGCGGCTCCCACCGCATATCCCTTGGAGAACCCCGAATGTTCCACCAGCCATGCCGCCGAAACTTTGCGTTGCGCATCGAGAGGGGGGTAGCTGGGAATCTCGAGTCCTGTGGATGCGGCGCGCGCTGCCAGGTCTTTGAATTGCGCCTCGCTGAGCACGGGATTCTTGAAGAACGATCCGGCGCTGCGGCAATCGTCGTCTCCGGGGACAATCAGCATGCCTTTGCTACGCCGTATTTCACGCACCGCCTCGCGGGTCTCAGCGAGCGATGGCGGCGTCTTTTTTTGGACCAGGCTTTCGGCAAAGTACTTTTGCAGATCGGTATACTTCAAATGCGGAGCGCCACCCCGCTTCAACCGATAGTTCACCCGCAAGATGACGAACCGCCCACGTTCCGTGCTGTTAAAGATGCTGGCGCGATAACGGAGTCCGCACGCCGGCTTGGGCAAAACCACAATGCGGTCTTCTTTCAAGTCCAGCGCGCGCACCGATTCGATCGTGTCGCCGACCTCCTGCCCATAGGCGCCGACGTTTTGCACGGGCGTGCCCCCGACGCTGCCCGGAATTCCGCTCAGGCACTCGACTCCCGCGCAATTCTGCACGACCGCCTGGGCGACAAAGTCATCCCAGTTGACGCCAGCGCCCACGCTGAAGAGCACGGCGTTCCCCGTGGCGTCATTCGTGTTTGGAATGGTGATGCCGCCGATCGCGATCCGGAGCACCAGCCCCGGCCAACCCGAATCAGCGACCACCAGGTTGCTTCCCCCGCCCAACACAAACAGGGGCAGGTCGCGGGATTTCGCGAACTGCGCCGCCTCCCGAACGTCGTCTTCTCTCCGCAGTTCCGCAAAGTAGCGTGCCGACCCGCCCACCTGCAAGGTGGTCAGTGGCGCCAGCGGAACGTTTTCCTGAATCGTCATGAGGCTAATGTCGCTCTATAGTAAGGTTGAATCATTGAATCATTGAATCAGTGAATCAGTGAATCATTGAAATTGAATCAGTGAATCATTGAAATTGAATCACTCAATGCCTCAATGATTCAATGACTCAATGCCCCAAAATACAGGAGAGCCCATGTATCCCGAAGTTATGGTGATCCCGATGCGCAAAGAACTGACGCGTTTGGGAATCGAAGAGCTACGCAGCGCTGCCGACGTTGACCGCTTTGTGCAGAACGAACCCGGCACAACCATGGTAGTCGTGAATTCCGTTTGCGGATGCGCTGCCGGCCGCATGCGTCCCGCCGTGCGCCTGGCGTTGCAGAATGCAGCCAAGCCCGGCAAGATTGCGACCGTATTTGCCGGACAGGACACGGAAGCGACGGAGCGCGCCCGTTCCTATTTCATCGGATACCCGCCATCTTCGCCTTCCATCGCGATTCTGCGCGACGGCAAGCCGGTCTACATGATGCACCGCGGCCAGATCGAAACCCGCGATGCCTCCGCCATCGCCGCCGACCTGAAAGCTGCCTTCGATCGGCACTGCGCAGCCACTGCGGCGTGCTAAATTCATCAACCATACGCGCTAAATTCATCAACATAAAGGACACGAAGTCACACGAAGGGTGAACCGCTGAGGGATTCCTTTGTGTTCCTTTGTGTCCTTTGCGGTTAACTAGGACACTACCGCGTCCCGCGGGAGAACGCGTTGACTGGTCTATCCATCGGGAGTCTCGGCCCGTTAATTCCATCACAATTATAAGTAAGGGGCATCACAGCGCCGACCGGCTGGATTGGCGGATCATAGCCACAAGTCGGTGATCCTGGCCGGGTCCGGTTCTGGGAACGTGGGCCCGTATGGAATCCAAGCCAGCGTTGTGCAAAGTGGAGTGCTCGAATGACGACAGAACTGGATCTGAGCGCAGCCATGAGCCGTGATCTAGCCGAGCCGCTCACGTTGGAGCAGAAAGCGCTGCAGCGCGCGGTCGCCAAGGTTGTTGCGCTGGGCGCACAAGTAGGAGTTAGTGCAGATCAGATGATTGAGTTGTTGCAGTCGGGCCTGACCGTCGGCGAACTGCTGGAGGTCCTGGCGGCTCGGACCGGAGAAGTTGCCTGAAGTAGAGCCAGGTTTCCACAGTTTCAAGGTTTCAAGGTTCCGCGCCAATGCCAGATGCTGGTTCAGACCTTGAGACTCGAAAACCTTGAAACCTGATTTTGAGCGTTTGCCGCCGGGCTCGCGATTGGGTAATCTCTAGCGATGCCAATTCGCCACACAATCAGCATCTCTGAAACGATGCCCGTCCCGCAGTCCAAACAGGCGTTCTGCCTGCAACCGCCGCTGTGGGCGTCGCTTGTTTTCGGAGTGATCGCGTTCGGCTGGGCAGCTGGAGCATTCGCCCAGGAAACGCCGCAGCCGCCGACTCAGGGCGGCACTTCGTCCGGCCAAGTTCCGAGTGCTCCGTCGAAAATGCCTGGCGAGGCCTTGTACAATCTGCTGCAGGAGAAGTCCATCGTCTTCCCCGACATCGCTTTGAGTACGGAGCGACTTTCGACGGGGGAAAAATTTCAACTGTTCGTGGACAACAGTATCTCCGTGCACACGATAACCTGGGCAATGCTCGGTTCATCGGTCGGACAGGCGGATAACTCGCCAACTGGCTTCGGACAGGGTTGGGATGGATACGCCAAGCGATTCGGGTCCTCCATGGTGCGCCAGGCGTCCGGCGAATTTTTCGGGACGTTTATGCTTGCGTCCGCGCTGCACCAGGATCCGCGTTTCTATCCGGAGATCAATCCAACCTTTTTCCACGCTGTGAAGTATTCCGTGCAGCGGGTCTTCGTCACGCGTAACGATGAAGGGCGCGACGTCGCCAACTGGTCTGGACTGGCGGGGCCACTTATGGCCGAGGGACTGGCGAACGTCTACTGGCCAGATCGGAACCGCACGGTCGGAGATACCTTCTTTCGCTATGGTTTGGATTTAGCGACGCGAGCGGGCGGAAACATGCTCCGCGAGTACTGGCCGGTATTTTACGGGAAGATCCGCCACGCGCCCCGGCCGACTGCCGGACACAACTGACCGCCTTGCTAGCAGGCTGCTGAAAAACTCGAGTTTCATCAGGGCATCGCTTTAGCGATGCCGCAAGTTTTTCGAAACCAGAAGCCCCTTTAGAGGCGAGCACCGAAAATTGACTTTTTCCCGAGACTGCTGGGGAAAAGGCTGGCTTTCCTTTTCTGTACGCGCATCTAAGTACGGATAGCGATCATGGCAGAACTATGGCTTTACGAGCGTGGCTCTACGAAACAGGAGATCGAGATTGAGCAATCGGATACTGTTGTTATTTGCCTTTTGCGGACTCATCGCATCGGCTTCGGCACAATCAAATTTCAATCGTTTTAGCTTTACCTTCGGCGGCGGACTTGGCATCGGCCGCGACGATGTCGCCAAGTTTGTCGGCAACTCTTTTACTGGGGTGGTCGGAGGCGGCATGAACTTCAGCCGCAGGTTCGGCGTCGATGCCGAATATATGTACTACGACCTCGGCTTACGACACAGCGTGAGCCAGAGTCAGGGCCTGCCGAACGCCAGCGGACAGATGCAGTCAGTAAGTCTGGACGGCATCGTCAACGCGCCAATCCATGTCGGCAAATGGGGCGCATACGGAATTTTCGGCGTAGGGTTCTATCAGCGCAGCGTTTCGGCGCGCAGCCAGACGCTCGAACCCGGCACAATCTGCCAGCCCGCGTGGATCTGGTGGGACCCCATCTGCACCAACGGCACGATTCGAACCCAGCAAACGCTGTCCTCGTTTTCCAAGGTTGCGGGCGGCTTCAACTACGGCGGCGGAGTGACCCACCCCCTGAACCATCTTCATCATGCCAAGCTCTACATCGAAGGCCGCTACCATCGCGCTTATCAGAGCGACGTCAAGACCATCGTCCTTCCAATCACGGTGGGGCTGCGCTGGTGAAGACTTAGGGTTTCTTCTGACGAGCGAGATTGCGCCGTCGGGTTGAGCTGTCAGCCGTCAGCTTCCGGCTTCTGGCAAACAACCCGTCGCCACTCGCTCGCTGGTATCCGCTCTTCGGTATGTTTCTTGCGCTGCTCGCTTTTCCTTTTTCTATGGCTGGATGCTTGGTTTCTATATCTACTGGTTGCTGCGTCTCTATGGCCGGCTTAGATCTGGCGCGATTGAGGAGGCGGGCCGGGGCGATGGGAGTCCGAGGAAGCCCAGGGCGGCGAGAGAATACAAGAGAGCGGCTACCAGCAGGAGCGCTTTCATTCCGATGATCAGCGACAGGTTTTCAAGCAGGCCACCGACGACGGCTCCGAGCATGTTAGCGCCGAGGGCGGCGGCGGGAGCATCAGCAGAGCGGAATTCAGAGGCGAACAATAAGCCGGCAAAGAAAACGGGGATGGCGAAGATGATAGCGGCAAACGAACCGACTAGGGCCGCCGAGCCGGGAATGCGGTTGAAGGGCACGAAGCAGGCACAGGCTATGCCGAGCAGGATGCCGATTAGAGTCCAGGCGCGCGGCCACGCGCGTTGCTGTCTTTCATTTTTTTGCCGTTCAATGACGAAGTTGGCGAGAAGAAGCGCCGAGAGAATCGCGGCGATCACGATGCCGTTGACTTGCCATGTGGTCCCAAAATACAGAGCCAGACGGCTGACGACTTGCGTTTCCAGGAGCAGGAATCCGGCGCCCATGCTGAAGAAGAAGAGGGAAGGAACGCGGGTGCGAGCTTCGGGAATCTGAAAATAGAAGACGGCCGCGAGCAAAAGGACGAGCGCGCTGAGCAGGTAGAAGATGCCGGGGATCCAGTGTCCCTGATGGTAGAGATATGGCCAATCGTCGGTGGTGACGGCGACTTCGGGCGAGGCGAGAAACGCTGGACGCCGGGCAGCGACAAACTGACGCAAGCGAGGGTCGGCGGCAAGGCTGGTCTCCACCTGTCCTGAGGGCGAAATGGCAAAGCAGGTGGCGTCCGCGGTGTAGTTGGAAGGCGCGAAAAAAACCACGGGAGCTTTCCCAAAAGCGCGGCTCAGCATTTCGGCCAGCCGTCGTCCCACAAAGGGATGATTGACCTGGAACTTGAGGAACAGAATGCCGCCGGGTGCGAGCAGCGCGCGAGCTTCGCGGAAGGACTCTTCGGTGTAGACGAAGTTGTCGAGGCGCATGTTGGAATAATCGGAGAGCTGAGTGTGGGAATCGAGCAATCCGAAAAGGATGAGGTCGTAACGGGCAGTGGCGCGCTTCATGAAGGCGCGAGCATCGGTGAGGTGGGCGGAAACGCGCGGGTCGTCGTAGGGATGCTCGGGGTGGCGGCGGCCGAGGTCGAGGATTTTAGGATCGATTTCCACCGCATCGACGGCGCGGCTCTGATGGCGCAAAGCGGCGGCAACGTCATTCCCGGTGCCCGCGCCGACAATCAAGACGCTCGGGTTCGGGGACGTGAAACGGAAAGGCAGATTGTAGGGATTCTCATCCGGCACTTCTCTTAACAACGCGGGGTGACGAGCCAGAAAATCGGGAGAAAGATTCACGATTTTCTGGTAGCCAGTGTGGTTGACGCGAATCTCAGTGCCGGAAAGTTCGCCATCGGGAAAATTTTCGTCCTCGACTTCGATCTGCTGGTAGGGAGTCCAGAGGTTGAAGTGGTGCGGAGTCGAAGGATCGACGAGCAGGAGCGCCACGGGCAAGATGGCGGCGGCGAGCCGGATGGTATCGCTCCGGTTGGATTGCAGCATCGCCATGCCCGCCAGAACGATGATGAACCACATCGCGGGGGGCAGAGCTAACCAGGACACGGCAAAGAATGCGAGGATGCCGGCCAGACTGCCGGCTAGATTCCAGGAATAGCCATAAAGCGGGCGTGGGGCGAGTTCGATCTGGCGGCTTACGGTTTGTCCGACGGGGATGAAGATGCAAGTGATGAGTAAGAGCAGGATGGTGGTGACAGCCACGGCCAGGAGAAAGCCAGTGGTGTCGTGCACGCTGTTGGTGGCCCATATCTCGAGGTCCTGCGCCGCGCCGAGGTATTGGGAGAGGCTCTCCATGATCTGCGGGCCGCGCCAGGGCAAACGAACGATCACGATCAATCCGACGAGAGCGGTGGCGGCCGTCCGCCAGCGCGGGCGTTGGCGGGCTAGAGCGCAGCCTAGTCCGAAGCCGAGAAAACAAAGCAGCAGCGCCAGGTTCTTTACATAGGCAAACACGCGGACTTCGGTGGCGACCCAGCGGATGAGGGCGAGTTCTGCGAAAAGGGTGAGCGCGCTGGCCAGAAACAAGGTGGAGAGATTCCAACAGTCGGACAGCGCGGGGGCATGGGTGCGCGGCTTGATCAGACGGTAGCCGACCAGGAGCACGGCGGCCAGGATGAAGCCCAGGATGCGCCAGGACATTGGGGAGTCCGTTGAGGAAAGAGCGGAACAGAATAACACGCGGGGATGGGAAGGCAGTTGAGGTGTAGGCGGGGGCCGTGCTGCGCACGGCTTGGACGGGCGAGGCGCCCGTCCCCACACAAACAAAAGATTAGCAGGTTAGCTGGTCGCGGGTTAGTTTCAGGCCGGTCAAGTTGCCCAGGATGGTTACGGCGATCTGCTCGGTGCGGAAAAATTCTTCGGCGGTTTGCTGAAGGTCGTCTATGGTGACGGCTTCGATGCGCTCGATGAGTTCGTCGAGGCCGTAGAAGCGGTCGTAGTACATTTCCTGGCGGGCCAGATTCGACATGCGCGCGGTCGAAGATTCGAGCGAGAGCATGAGGCTGCCTTTGAGCTGGTCCTTGGAGCGGCGGAGTTCTTCTTCGGGGACGGGCGCGGTTTTCAGGTTGCGTAATTCCGCGATGACAGACTCGACAACCTTGATGGCCGACTCGCGAGAAGTGCCTGCGTATACGCACATGGAGCCCGTATCGCGGTAGGGGTTCAGGTCGCTGTAGATAGAGTAGGCGAGCCCCTGGCGCTCGCGGATGTTCTGGAACAGGCGCGAACTCATGCCTCCTCCGAGCAGCGTATTCAGGATGTAAGAAGCGTAGCGGCGTTCATGCGCCATGGGATGCGAGGGGACGCCGATGCAGATCTGGACCTGCTCGAGCGATTTCTTGTTGCGCAGGTTGATGCGGGAAAAGGTTTTGGGTTGGGGCGAGTGCAAGCCGTTTTTCGCCGGCTTCACGTGCTCGAAATGTTTGGTGACCAGTTCGACAAAGTGCTTGTGGTCGAGGTTACCGGCAGCGCTGACGATGAGATTGCCGGGAGCGAAGTGATGTCCATAGAAGCGGGAGACGATGGGGCGCTCGAATTTTTTTACGGTGTCGCGCGTGCCCAGGATCGGCAGACCGAGGGCATGATCTTTCCAGAAACTTTGGGTGAAGATTTCGTGGACGAGGTAGTCGGGATTATCCTGGTCCATTTTTATTTCTTCGAGGATGACGCCGCGCTCGCGCGCGATATCGCCGGTATCGAAGACGGGATGAAGGACGAGATCGCTGAGGACATCCAGGGCGAGCGGAAGGTGCTCATCGAGGACTTTGATGTTGAAGCAGATACATTCCTTCGCCGTGAAAGCATCCATATTGCCGCCGATCGAATCGACCTGGCGGGCGATGTCTTCGGCGGAGCGGGTTTCCGTGCCCTTAAACACCATGTGCTCGATGAAGTGGGAGATGCCATTCCATTCGGAATCTTCGTCGCGTGAGCCGGACTTGAGCCAGATGCCGATCGCGACCGAGCGGATGTGGGGCATCTGCTCGGTGATGACGGTTAGCCCATTCGGCAGGACCTGGCGACGAATGTTGCGGGCCTCTTTTACCATGACGTTCCTAGTATGAATTTCGAATCCAAGTAAGAATCCCGGGGTGAGTTGCTGCTTCTATTCTCCCACAATCCAAGGCGAAGCGACGGCGGTTGAAGTTTGGTCTTGGTTTTGTTTAACTTACGGCGGTTCCTCGGCGTCATAATTTCGGTATCACACTCAGTCTTACGAGATCTCCGGTTTGCCGACACAGCCATGCCTAGTTGCCGAAGTTTGCCGATGCCGGGGACGTAGGTGACGCCGCCTTCGACGGCGCCGTGGGAACGGCGAAATTTTCGCCCGTAATCGGCAACGTGTCCACGTTCTCACTTTTCGATAAGCCGACTTATCGTTATACTTTGCCAGCGAAGAGGCGTGAACCAGAGCGATTCTACGAGTGACCCCAAATGGCCGAAGAGAAACTCCGCGTCCACTTTGGCGACTATCTGGGCAAAGCCGAAGTGGTTATCTATTCCGTCCTTGCCGTGTTGCTCTTTATAACGGCGCTCGCGACGATTGCAAACGCTGGCAAAATGCTCTGGGAGGGCCTCGTTCACTGGACGATTGCCACCGAGACCCTGCTGGTGTTGGACCAACTGCTGGTTGTGCTGATGCTGGTGGAGATTCTGCATACGGTGCGCATCTCCATCCGCGCGCATTTTCTGGTTACCGAACCATTCCTTGTCGTGGGCCTGATTGCCTCGATTCGGCGCGTCCTTGTGATTACCTTGGAAGCGGCCACCCTCACAAAAGGTGGAACGTGGTCGGCCGAGGGTGCGAGCATATTTCGAGCTAGCATGACCGAGCTTGGCTTGTTGGGACTGCTCATCCTCATTTTGGTATTTTCCATTACGCTTTTGCGTCGGTTCGCTCCCGCCCCGAAAAACATGGAAAGCTAAGGACACGCTTGGTTAGCCTTCTTCCGATGGAAGGTTGAGCGGTCGGAGTCCCTCCAGTTCGATTCCTGTATTTTACGGATTACACTCAGAGACGGGCGAGGGCGCCCGTCGCTCCACCGTGCCAATGCAAAGCCAGACATCCAATTCGCTGTTAGGACTTACATTGCAGGAACTCACAGATCTTGCGATTGGGTCGGGGCAGCCTGCCTACCGGGGCCAGCAATTATTTGATGCGGTATATCGGCAAAAGATTGAGCGGCTGGAACAGGTTTCGACGCTGCCGCTCGAATATCGCGCTCGTCTGGCGGAGCAAGGCTGGCGGGTGGGGCTTCCGGGGATTGCGCGCAAGTTTGTTTCGAGCGACGGCACCGTTCGGTATCTGGTGGAGCTGGCGGACGGCGAGACCGTGGAGACAGTTTGGATGCCGGAGGGAGACGGCGGCGAGAGCGGCGATGGAAGCGAAGCGGGTGATGAGATTGAGGGTGGCACTGCTCCGGCGGGATGGCGGCGGGCCACGATTTGCGTATCGAGCCAGGTGGGATGCGCGGTGAATTGCAAGTTCTGTTTCACGGCGTTGCTTGGGGTCAAGCGGAATCTGGAGGCGGGAGAAATCGTCGGACAGATCGCAGCGGTGCTCCGGGAGCAGGGAGTCGAGCCGCCTTTGCAGCGCGTCAACATCGTATTCATGGGCATGGGCGAGCCTTTTTTGAACTACGAGAACTTCATGAAGTCGGTGCGGCTGCTGGTGGCGGGCGTGGGCATTCCGGAGTCGCGGATGACGGTGTCGACGGCGGGGATCGTGCCGCGGATTCATGATTTCGGCCAGGAGGCGCTGCGGCCGAAGCTGGCGATTTCGCTGAATGGGTCGAATGACGCGTTGCGCAGCGAAGTGATGCCGCTGAACCGGAAGTGGAACCTGGCGGAACTGATGAAAGCGGCGCGGCAGTTTCCGCTACGGGCGCGGGAGCGGCTCACGTTTGAGTATGTGCTGCTGGCGGGCGTAAATGATGCTCCGGAGCAGGCGCGCGAGGTGGTGGAGTTGGTGCGGGGCATAAGGGCAAAGATTAATTTGATTGCGCTGAATCCGGGGACGGAGTTGCCGTACCGGACGCCGGAGCAAGAGCGCGTGCTTGCTTTCCAGCGGATTCTGGTGGCAGCGGAAATTCCGACATTCGTGCGGCGGCCGCGAGGGCGCGACATTTTTGCGGCTTGCGGACAGTTGAAGAGGACGGTGGAGTAGCGAGTTTCAAGTTTCAAGGTTTCAGAGTTTCAAAGAAAAGTGTCGTTGAGGTTTAACGTCGAGGCTTAACTCTGAGACTTTGAAACCTTGAAACTTTGGAACCCTGAAACCTTGAACTTTACGAACTGCCGCGGACCGCGGCCCGGTTGGGCACGGCGAACGAGGAGCGGCCTGCAGCATTTGTCGCGACTTGCAGCTCCATCCGGAAAGCAGGGTTGCCGGGAGTCGAAGGCTGCAAGAGACGGCCGCCATGTTCTTCGACGATGCGACAGCAGGCGCTTAGCGAAAGGGTAGCAGGCTTGTTTCCACCTTCGGAGTTGAACAACGACGGGAATGAGAGTGGCCGTGAAGAAGGATCGTAAGAGCAGAAGTCAACCAGGACAAAGTTGCTTTTGCTGTGCGTGCGAACCAACAGAGTGGAGTGGGTTTCGCGATTGAGCTGGGCGCTGATCTGTCCCGCAAGGTGCATGCAGACGTGGAGAATCTGGTTGGAGTCGGCGAGCACCGGCGGAAGCGCAGGAGCGAGTTCGAGGCGGATGGAGTTGCCTTCCGCCTCCAGTTGGGGAGCAAGCAGGCGCACAGCGGTTTGCAGCACGGAGTTGATGTCCACGGCGGCAAGCCTGGCAGGAGCCTGACGGGCAAACGTGAGCAGGCTCGCAACCAGCGTGGTTGTGCGGCGAACCTGCTCGCCGATTTGCGCGGCCTGGAGTTGTTCCTCGGGTGGCAATGTGGACGCGCTGAGCAGGTCGGAGTATCCCAGCATGGCGGTGAGCGGGTTATTGATCTCGTGGGCAGCTCCGCCCACCAACTGGCCGAGCGACGCTAGCTTCTCGGATTGAATGAGCTTTTCCTGCAAGGCCTTGAGGTCGTCGAAAGAGCGGCGGGACCTTTCGAGAAATCGCGATAGCTCGTCTCGGAGCAGGCGTTGGCGCAAGAAAACCACGACGCCCATCACCACCATGGTCAAAAGACTCACAGTAATGCGAAAGGCCTTGACCGAAGGCGGAAGCGCCGGGTCCAGTTCGGAGTGCATGGCGGCCCAGATGAGGCTGAACAGAGCAAGCATGCTCAAGCGTGTGATCCAGATGCCGAGCACAGGCCGCGACGGCTTGGAGTCGGACAGGTCGAGGCGGAGAGCGAGCAAGGGAGCCGCGGCCATCCAGGCGATGGAAACGGTCAGCGGGATGTCGTAGATGCTGCCGCTGTAGTAAAGCTTGTGACCGATGGCCCAGTTGGCGACATAGGAACTGGAAGCGTAGAGTGCGCTGGCGCCGAGCAACTGTCCGTAAAGCTGCCGCCAGCCGCCGTGAGCGCTGTAGGCGAGGATGGCAAGCGAGACCAGGAGCACGAGTTTTTCGGTCAGATACGCGAAGTTGAAATTGGCGCTGTAAGCCGCTTCATCCACCTGCACGGTTTGCCATGGGATGACCGTGTATACATAAATGAAGACCCACCAGGTGAGCAGGAGGGCAAAGTCGAGCATGCGGATGCGTTCGTCCCGCTCGTCCTCCCGAAGATGAGGGAGCACCGCGAGCGCGGCGATCATGGGCACCAGATGCAGGAACAGAACAATATCGCCCAGGAAGGGGTCGGGCACGTCCTGGCGCTTCAGGACTTCAAAGTAATTCCACATCCCCTGGTAAGTGAGCCAGAAGAGCATGCCCACGCTCATGAGGATCCAGAAGAGCCGGATGTGGGGAGTGGGGCAGCGCGAGCGGGAGGTATTGGGCAAGTAGGCGGCGGTGGCAACGAGCAACAGAGTGCCCTGGATAAGGTCGCTGGCAATGGTGAGGGCGTCGCCCCTTGGTATGAGCAGAGACGCCGCTGTCTGGGCGAGAACCAGCGCGACCAGCAGAGAGACCCAGAGTTTGGTGCGTGCGGCCAAGGCAAACTACTCCGGGCTCCATTCTAGAGCGTGATGTGGAGTTGAGGGGATTACTACGGTAACCCCCTAGCAGGCTGCGGAAAAATGCAATCTGCCCAGGAAGAACGACCACCGGGGCTAAAAGCCCGCATTGATTGCAGAGGGCTTACGCGGCCCTGAAAGGCCGCTCTTCCACGGTGATGCACGCATTTGTGAGTTTTTCCGCAGGCTGCTATTGCAAAAGTGAGAATTGCGGAAGTAAGAAGCTCATGGAGTTTGTCTGAGATTGCCTTTAGAATTAGGCGCTCCACTAGAATTAATCGCTTAGCGACGAGAGTTCTCTTGCCCTGGATGATTCCTCGATACCGTGATCTATGGCGCTTCCGGGCGCCGCTCAGTGCAGGCGAAATCCGGCGCACCGAGCGCTGGCTGGCTACGGCGCGGGTGGCACTGACGGTCGCGGCGGAATTCGCTCTTTGGATGGAGCCGGCGCGCGGCTTCGTCTATTCGCCCTGGCTGTACTGGCTGCTGATGGTGTACTTCGTGCATGCGGTGGTGGTGATGTTGCTGGTGCGCTTCCGGCCGCAGTCGACAACCGCTTTTCGTCTGGTCGTGCACGCGGTGGACATCCTCTGGCCGGTGCTGATTTCCTTGTTCGCAACGGCGCAGCACGGGCAATTTTTTCTATTCTTCGTGTTCGTGATGGCGGCGGCGGCCTATCGCTGGGGGCTGTGGGAGACGGTGGGCACGGCGGCTACGGCGGTGGCACTACTGGAGGTAGAAGCGTTCACGGTGCGAGCTGGACTGGAAACCGCGGCGGATCAGTGGCTGCTAGTGGTGCATCTGCCGCGGCTGGGTGTGAGCGTGCGCGAACTGGATCCGCAACAACTGTTCATGAGCTCGGTGTATCTGATTGTGCTCGGATTCTTGCTGGGCTACATGTCGGAGAACCAGAAGACAGTGCGGGCGGAGCGCGCCGTGATCACGCGCGTTCTCAGTTCGACGCGGGTGGAGGCGGGACTGACCGGGACCATGCAGCAGATTCTCGGCGAGGTAACGAGCATCTACGGCGCGCGCCGGGTGCTAAGCGCCTCGCAGGAAGCGCACAGTTACCGGGTATTTCTGGCCGAGGTGAGACGTGGCGCCGAGGGCGCAGAAGCGCTGCGCTGGCGCGAGGCTTTGCCGGAAAGCGAGAAGGTGTATCTGTTCGACTCGCCAGCGGACGCGATTTACGCGTCGCGCCGTGCCAAGGGTTTTCACACAGTGCTGCTGGATCGCGACGGAGGCCGGCTGCGCGATGCCAGCACGGAATTTCTGGACGCGCTGGCGGGAGTGGAAAAATTTGACGCGATGGTTTCGGTGGGGCTGGTGTTCGGGACCGAGTGGTCGGGCCGGGTGTTCCTGTTCGATCCAAAGATGATGGGGGAGCCGGAAGAGGAATTGCGGTTTCTGCAGGAATTCGCGCAGCAGGTGGCTCCGGCGATCTACAACGTGTACCTGATGCGGCGGCTGCGGGAGCGGGCGGGAGCGGTGGAGCGGGCGCGGTTCGCGCGCGAACTTCATGATGGAGCGATTCAATCGCTGATCGCAGTGGAAATGCAGTTGGACGTGCTGCGGCGCCAGTCGGGAACGCAGGCGCCGGTGGTGAACGCGGAGCTGGGGCGGATCCAGAAACTGTTGCGCGAAGAAGTTCTGAAATTGCGCGAACTGATGCAGGCGATGAGGTCGTTCGAGGTGGATGCGGACCGGCTACTCGGTTTCATTTCCGACACGGTGGAGCGCTTTCGGCGGGAGACGGGAATCGCAGCGGAGTTCGTCAGCGAACTGGAGCGGGTGGATTTGGCGCAGAAAGGCTGCCGGGAACTGGCGCGCATTGTGCAGGAGAGCCTGGTGAACGTGCGCAAGCACAGTGGAGCGCACCACGTGCTGGTCCGCCTGGCGCACCGGGCGGGTAATCTGCAATTGACGGTGGAGGACGACGGGAGGGGATTTTCTTTTTCCGGAAGGCTGTCGGATGCGGAACTACAGACGACTGGGAAGGGGCCGGCGGTGATCCGGGAAAGAGTACGCCTGCTGGCGGGCGAACTCGCGATAGAATCGACTCCGGGGCACGGCGCACGGCTGGAAGTACGGATTCCGCCGGCGAGAAAGGCCGATCATGGATAAACGAATTCTTCCCATACGCATTGTGATTGCCGACGATCACCCCATTTTCCGCGACGGGCTGCGGCGCCTGTTGGAATCGGAAAGCGATATGAAAGTAGTGGGCGAAGCCTGCGACGGATACGAGGCGGTCAAGCTGGCGACGGAGATCAAGCCCGACATTCTCCTTCTGGATCTAGCCATGCCGCACCACACCGGGCTGGATGCACTGCGCGACCTGAACACGAGCGGTGGCCCGGCGGGGGCGGTGCGCATCATCCTGCTGACGGCGGCGGTGGAAAAGAAGCAGGTGGTGGAGGCGTTGCAGTTGGGAGCGCGCGGCGTGGTGCTGAAGGATTCCGCCACGCAATTGTTGCTCAAGAGCATTCACGCGGTGATGGCAGGGGAGTACTGGGTCGGCCGGGACAGCGTCTCGAACCTGGTGCACTACCTGCGCAACCTCATGCAGACAACGAATGAGGAAACGAAGCAGAAGAAATTCGGGCTGACGCCGCGCGAACTGGAGATTGTCTCCGCCGTGGTCGCGGGCTACGCCAACCGGGAAATCGCCGAGTATTTCAAAATCAGCGAGGATACGGTGAAGCACCACCTCAGCAATATCTTCGACAAACTGGGAGTTTCCACCCGTCTGGAACTGGCGCTGTTCGCGGTGAACCAGGGGCTCCCGCTCAAAACGATTGCGTAATCAAGATTTGTGGTCAATGGGTGGGGTCTGGATTTTGTCGGCCCCGGACTAAGGTAAACCCCTTAGTTCTAGCACGATAGTGCTATTTAAGGTCACCGGTGTGCTATTGGGTAGTGGCGTCCATTGACAGTATTATAACAATTATACGACGGCGAACTATTGTTCCGGAGAATAAGTGAAGCGAGAACGTGTCGTCGATGGGGGCAAACACAAGTGATTAAGACAATCCGTCAACTTTGGACTGAGGAGAACGGTCAGGACGTCGCAGAGTACGCCGTGATGCTCGCAGTAATCCTCGTGATCGTGATTGGCACGGTGCGGCTGATCGGCGGCAACGCCAATAACGTGTTCTCGCAAGTCGCAAGCAGCGTTACCAATTAATAACCTGCGCGATCAATCCCGCTGCTGCCTAGCAGTGGGACTCCCCTGATTGTTTCCGCCAGTTCTCTCCCAAAGGCAAGGTTTCAGAGTTTCAACGTAAGGCTCTTGGGTGTCGGTTGCCAGGAGTGTGTGCCCTGACCTTGAAGCCTTGACCTTTGCAACCTTAAAACCCTACCCTTTCTTACTGCCCCGTCGGAGCTGCCGCCGTTTTCTCCTGGACCGGCACCGTTTTTCCTGGAGCGGCGGTGCCAAGCCTGGTGAGGAACGGGAAGAAGGGCGTGACTTCGAAGGGCATCTTCTCGGCTGCGGTGGTGATGGCGACGGGCTTGGTCTTGATCAATTCCAGTTGATTGTTCCACGGGTCGACCTTAACCCGGCCACCGAGAGGCAGCGCCGCGACCTGGTCGGCCTTCTTCGGGTCGAATTGCGGCGAGGCGGTCATCAAAGACGACATCCTGGTGGCGTCGCCGTTGAGGAGGCTGTCGCCCAGATGCGCTCGGATCAAGTTCTTCAGCTGCGGAGCTCGGGCCTGAACCGCTTTGAGGAATAAGCCGGCGTTGCTGAGCTTGTCCTTGTAGGGCGAGTTGTTGAGCAGTTCGACGGCCTTCTTGTCAGCGGCTTCTTCTTCGTTGCGATCGCGAGCGAAATCCATGCGCTCGAAGGTGCGCTCATCGGGAAAGAACATGCGGTCGTTGAAGGCGAGTTTGGTGTCGAGGTGATGCCCGAGCACGATGTGCGCCAACTCGTGCGTCAGAATCATGGCTAGGGCCGCTTCGTCGGGCAGCACGTCAATCATGCCGCGGCTCACGACGATGGTGCGGCCAATGGTGAAGGACTCGAGCGGGGTGGTCAGCAGTACGCGGCAGTGCAACTCGGGTTGAATGTCGAGGTTATTGGTGACCATCACGTTGTTGACGACGGTCTGTAGCACCTTGTCAATTTCGCCTTCCGGCGCGATCAGGCCGATCTGCTGCAGGCGGTCAAGCACGTTGATTTCAGCCTGCCGTTCCCAAGCGCGCTGAGCTTCGATGGGGGTAGCGTCCTGGGCTTTCTGACTCTGGTCCTGGACCGACTGCGGGGCGTCGACGGTGATCTCAGTGAACTCCGAGTTGCGGCGGAGATCCTTCAGGTTGTAGCCCCAGAGCCGTGTCTGCGCCTTGTAATGCAGCGTCTGACCCAGACGATACTTGAGATCGGACTCCTCGGAATAAATCAGCGAAGGCAGCCAGACGCCGGGGCGGAGGTTCTGCCGCCAACTGTCAAAGTGCAGGTAATAACTGGCTCGCGGATGAGGATAGTAAGTGCCGTTGAAGCGGACGATGTTGTAGTCCTGGTCTTCGATCCAGATGCGGCCGAGGAACCGGCCCTTGCCGGCGTCTTTCTTGGGCGCGACGTCGATGACGACGCAGCGTACTTCGCCGAGGAACTCGCGGCGCACGAAAGTGAAATCGTAATACTTGCGCTGAAAATCCTGATCGAGGATCACCATCTGGGCAAAGCCCAGGGGCAGGAACTTCATGGAATAGACATTGCTCAGTTTGCTGAGCATGCGTTTGCCGAGGCCGGCCGTGGTGGGCGAGGTGAATGTGCGGTCATCGGTACCCTCGCTCAAATCCAAACGACCCAGGAAGTACACGTCGCTGGCGGGGACGGGAGCGCCGAGGTCTTTGTCTTCCTTCAGATTCTGGAGATAAGTTTCTACGAGCGGATGAAGTTGCTTCATCTGGGCCATGAAGAAATGTTCGCGCTCAATCGCTCGATCGACAACCTGATCGAAACTGGCGGCCGCGGCGCTAGCCTGTTGGGTGGTGGCGTCGCGGGTCGCGAGCTGGGGTTGCGGCGAAGTCTGGGCGGGCGTCGTCTGGGCAAACACGGACGTGGCGCAGCAGACCAGCAAGAGCGTAAAGAGTGCAACGAGGGAGCGCAGCATTTTTGTTTGTTCCATCTTACTATCTACGATGCGAGTTGAAACACGACGTGCACTACCGCCTCGAAATCAGCCGGGTGCCCATCTTTCAGGGCGGGCTTGAATTGAATTTTTTCCGCGGCGCGAACCGCAGATTCGTCCAGCCCATGACCGAGGCCGTGCACCAGCTTCACGATGCGAATCTGCCCGGTGGCTGAAAAGACAACATCGAGCAGGACCTCACCCTCAATCTTAAGCTGTCGTCCTTCATCAGTGTAAACCGGACGGGGCTTGAATGTGATCTCGGCAGGCAAGGTTTTGACGACGGGCTCGGCGGACTTAGTTTTGGGCTGAGCGGCGACGACGTCGGCGTCTCCGAATCCGCCCTGGCGAACCGTACCGCGCGCGCCAGAAACCGTGCCGGAACTGTTGCCGGTAGCGATGCCGCTGCCAAAGCCCGTGCTCGCGACCACTCCACGCGCGCCATGCGCTCCGCCCGTGCCGTTGCCATAGCCTGGGCCGTACGGCATGTCATACGAGCCCGACTGCGCGATCGTAACCGGATGGCCGTGAGTCTCCGACGCGGGCACGCCGTTCGGATCACCGAAGCCACCGGTTTGTACTTTCTGCGGAGCGGCCGCCATGGTTGGCGTAGCCGAGCTTCCGGTGGAGAACACATTCGTCTTGACCGGCGGCCTGGGGATCAGCGGCTTCATGTCCGGCAGAGCATCTTTCTTGGCAGCCAGCGTTACCTTGGGCGCCTCCTCGGGAACTGGCTTTTTCGGCTGGACCAATTCGGAGGGAACGCGCATAGCTTCGGGCCGCGGCGTTACCGGCTCGACAATCTTTGGAACAGGAAAATTCTTGACCGGCGCCGGAGCCTGTGGAACCGGGGGCGGAGTGCTGACCAGACTAACGAAGTGGTAATCGCGCTGCCGGGGCTCAAGCACATCGGGGTATGCCATCGCGGCAATCACGAAGAACGCCACCACCAGCGACTGCACGCCATAACTGACAACGAACCTGCCCCAACGAGTGCGAGGCTCGGGAAGAAGGCCTAAGGTCAATGGTGAAGCCTGGGAATCCATGTCCGGCACCTCATGTAGCTATTTGCCTAGCGCTTGCCAAAAGAAGTGGTCAATCCCACCAACCAGCACTTTAAAGACCGCGGAAGACAGGCCCAAGGGACGACACTTCTCATCTGTGAAGTGCACGCCGAAGGCCATTTTCGACGAAGGCTCTCCACCCTTAAGATGCTGCTAAGCGGCTACTTACATAGGGGAAAATCTATTCTAACAGACCGAAAGACCTCATCTGCAAGGTTTTTCCTATTTGGGAAAGGGAAACTTTTGTGGGAAATCGGAAGATTTTGCCCGGAACGCCGGCTTCAGGAAGTTCAGGTCGCACACCAAACCGCACCACCGAAACGTACGCCGCGAATTCGCGGGACTCGACACTACTCCTCGTCTTCTTCGTCGATCTTGATGCGGAGGGACTTGAGAAATTTCAGATCCTGATCGCTGATCTTGAGTTCGGCATTGGTGCTGAGCGTGGAGACCAGAGAAGTCTTGTCGGTGGTGTGTTCGCCTTGCTTGCTGACGCCGATGGTGGCTTCGAGGACGAGGAAAATGTCGTAACCGCCTTCCTTGATGCGGGCAACCACTTCGGCAATCGAATCGGAATCGGACAGAGATTCGTTGATCGCTTCTCCGAGTTCCTTCATGAGCTGCTTCAGTTGCTGATCCACGAGTCCCCCTCGAATCGGACGCCGCTGATGGGAGACATCACAAGTGTTGGTGATCCCGCCCATCGTCATTGTACGCCCGACCGCTGCTAAAATCGACTGATGATCGACGGCCAAGCGGTGAAAAAAATCGCGCTGACTTTCCGTGCGGCCGTCAAGGTCGTCGTCAGCACGGTGGAGCGTAGCCGGACGGGCCGGGCCGTACTGGCCGGGATTCGCGAGACCGCCCGTTCTTGCGGGCGGGTGTTGCACCAGCTGTGGCTGGAAGTGACCGGGTTCACGTTTTTGGCGATGGCCGGGGTCGGGGCCATGGCTGGCGTGCGAGAGTATGGGAAGTACCAGGCAGGCCACGCGACTGGACCAGGGCGGTTGCTGCTCGCGGTATGCTTCACGGTTTCGTTCACCTGGTTCGGACTGAGCTCGTTCTGGCGAGTGAAGAGAAGAGCTAAAGGCTAAGAGCTACGAGCTCCGGGCTACGAGCTACGAGTCAAACCTGAAACCGCCGAGACGCCGACAGCGCCGAGAAGGGCAGGAGAACATGACGGAACTCAAGACGGCCGAATCCGGAATCAAGCGGGCAGATCCCATCCCAGAACAAGAGACGTCCTCCCATATTGCCGTGCGGCCTCTCTACACGCCCGACGATCTTGCGGCGTGGGACTATGAACGCGATGCTGGGTATCCGGGGGAGTTTCCCTACACGCGCGGTGTTCAGGCCACGATGTACCGCGGCCGCCTGTGGACGATGCGCCAGTACGCGGGGATGGGCGATGCCGAGGAGTCGAACAAGCGCTACAAGTATCTGCTCGCGAACGGGACGACTGGGCTATCGGTGGCATTTGATTTGCCGACGCAGATTGGGCTGGATTCCGACAATCCGCTGGCCGTGGGAGAAGTTGGCAAAGTTGGCGTCGCGATTGATTCGATCGAGGACATGCAGCGGCTGTTCGATGGCATTGATCTGACCGTGATTTCTACATCGATGACCATCAATGCTACGGCTTCGATTCTGCTGGCGTTGTACGTGGCCGTGGCGCGGCGGCAGGGCATGGACATTCGCAAACTCTCCGGCACGGTGCAGAACGATGTGCTCAAGGAGTACATCGCGCGCGGAACTTATATTTACCCGCCGCAGCAGGCGATGCGCATCATCACCGACGTTTTTGCCTGGACCAATGAGAACGTGCCGGAGTGGAACACGATCTCGATCTCGGGCTACCACATGCGCGAGGCGGGATCGACGGCGGTGCAGGAAGTCGCCTTCACGCTGGGCAACGGGATTGCCTATGTGGAAGCGGCGATTCGTGCGGGCCTGGATGTCGACAAGTTCGCGCCGCGGCTTTCGTTCTTCTTTAATGCCCACAATAATTTTTTGGAGGAGGTCGCGAAGTTCCGCGCCGCGCGGCGGATGTGGGCGAAGATCATGCGCGGCCGCTTCCAGGCGAAGAATCCAAAATCGTGGATGCTGCGCTTCCATACGCAGACGGCCGGTTCCACGCTGACGGCGCAGCAACCGGAGAACAACATTGTGCGGACGGCGATCCAGGCTATGGCCGCGGTGCTCGGAGGAACGCAGTCTCTGCATACGAATTCGTTTGACGAGGCGCTGGCGTTGCCCACCGAGGCGTCGGCGCGGATCGCGCTGCGCACGCAGCAGGTGATCGCGTTCGAGTCGGGCGCGCCGCAGACAGTCGATCCGCTGGCGGGTTCGTATTACGTCGAATCGCTGACCAGCGAAATCGAGAAGCGAGCCGTCGACTATCTGGAAAAAATCGAAGCGATGGGCGGGATGCTCAAGGCGATCGAACGTGGGTACGTGCAACAGGAGATCCAAAACGCGGCGTACGAATATCAGCAGGCGGTGGATCGACTGCAGGCGGTGGTGGTCGGCGTGAACCGGTTCCACGTGGATGGAGAGAAGGCGGTACCGATCCAGCGGATTGACCCGACGCTGGAGCCGAAACAGGTGGAGCGCCTGCGGGCGGTGCGCGCGAAGCGCAATGCTCAGACCTGGAAAGCCGCGATCCAGGCGGTCGAAGACACGGCGCGCTCGGGAGACAATCTAATGCCTCGGATACTGGCGGCAGTAGAGGCGAATGCCACGGTGGGCGAAATTTCAGATGCGATGCGAAAGGTGTACGGGGAGTACAAGGAAGCGGTGGTGATTTGAGCCGCTATTAGCAGGTGGTGAACAAAGGGTAGTGCCATATCACACCGAGATAGGTCGAAAGTCACATCTTTCCGTCTGCCTATTGGCTACAATCAAGACGGCCAGGAGGTGTCCTATGATTCGCAGTGCTGTGGCTGTTTGGAAGGGAAGCCCGTTGATTGGTGAGGGCCAGGTTTCCACCTCCAGCGGCGTTATCTCCAATGCTCTTTATGCGGCAGGTTCCAGTACGGGAAACGAACCTTGCACCAGTCCGTCCGAAATGCTTGCAGCGGCAGTGGCTTCCTGCATGTCTCTCATGGTCGTCCAGGAGATGCGCCGGGAAGGCATGAAGCCCCAACTCGTGAAGACGGAATCGACCCTGACCCTCGAGGAAAAGAAGGGACAGTGGGAAATTACCGAGATCGATTCGAACATCACCGTCAGCTTGCCGGGGGTAAGCGAGAAAAAAGTGCAACACGCAGCCACGATCGCCAAGGGCAAATGCCCGATCGCGCGCGCTCTGAACGTTCCTATCAAGGTAAAGGCTAAAGTGCAAGCGGTCGAAGCAGAGCTGGCTGCGGCCTGAGAAAGGAATCCCCGTGGCGGCGCACCGGGTAAGGGCCCGTTAAGGATTCTGGGCCTTTGGTCGTTCGCCGCGAGTCAGTTCGCCAGTTTGTAGTCGCAGGCGCTGCGGCAGGCTTCGCAGTACATGAGGCCGTCGGTGCAGAGGCGCACGTCGACTTGGGACTGGCAGAACACGCAGTATTTCTCGCACCAGCAACTCGCTTCGGGCCGCTCGCATTGGGCGCAGACGACGCGGCTTAGGCCCGGTTTCGAGGACATAGCTGGAGTTTAGAGCGGCAGAGGCAGGCAAGGAACGTTACGGAAGTCACCTAAAAGCAGGTCTCAGGAAGGCAGGTCTCAGGTCTTAAGGTGTCACGTCTCAGGAAGAGCAGCCCCGTGCTTTCGTGCCGGGCTTTCTTTAGATTTGGTTTTCCTGGGCCTGACACCTGAGACCTGAGACCTAACCCGATTTGCCGCGGTTCCCGCCCGGATGTTAAGTTAATCAGTTCCAGATTCCGGCAGCCAAGCCACCGTCTGAACGATTATCTAACCGATGTCTGACCGAGGTTCTTCTTGTCCGTCGTGGAAGCTACGCCGCCCGTCGTCCGCAAGACCGCGTTGAACTCCGTCCATCGCCAGATGGGCGCGAAGATGGTGGAGTTTAACGGCTGGGACATGCCCGTAGAATACCCTGCCTCGATCGGGTGCGGCATTGTCGCCGAGCACATGGCGGTGCGCACGGGCGTCGGCATCTTTGACGTCAGCCACATGGGGGATATCCGATTGGCGGGGCCTGAAGCGCTGGCCGCCGTGCAGCATATCTCGATGAATGACGCGTCACGGCTGGCGGTTGAGCAGGCGCAGTACTCGGCGCTTCTCTATCCGCAGGGGACGTTCGTTGACGATGTGATCGTCCACCGGCTCGGCGAAGACGAGTACCTGCTCGTGATCAACGCGGGCACGCGCGAGAAGGATTTCAACTGGGTGCGCGACAATACCCGCCAGTTTGACTGCAAGGTTGAGCATCTCTCCGACGACTTCACACAGATTGCGATCCAGGGGCCGAAGGGCGTGGACGTGCTGCAAAAGCTGACGGATCGAGACCTGAGCGCGGTGAAGTTCTACTGGGTGACGCGCGGGACGGTATGCGGCCTGAAGAATATCTTGATGGGCCGCACGGGTTATACCGCCGAAGACGGGTTCGAGATCTACATCCCACCGGACGAGGAGACCAGCGCGCGCGTGTGGCACGAGGTTCTGAAGGCGGGGAAAGAGTTTGGCGCTGTTCCCTGCGGCCTGGGTGCGCGCAACACGCTGCGGCTGGAAGGGAAGCTGCCGCTCTACGGACACGAAATCACGGACACGATCAATGTTTGGGAAGCGGGGCTGGATCGTTTCTGCAAGATGGAGAAACCGGATTTTATTGGTCACGCGGCGCTGGAGAAGGCGAAAACTGAGGTCGTGAAGAAAACGTTGGTCGGGCTCGAAATGGTCGATCGAGGCATCGCCCGCGACGGATACAAGGTTTTGGAAGTGGGCGGTCGCGAGATTGGTTACGTTACCAGCGGTTCTCCGGCGCCGTTCTTGAAAAAGAATATTGCGTTGGCCTACGTTCCGTCCGAGCAAGCCGCGGTTGGAACGACGGTAAAAGTCGAAATCCGCGGACAGGGCGTGAAAGCGCAGGTGGTGCCGACGCCATTTTATAAGCGTCCGAAAAAAGCAGCGAAAAGCGAATAGCGAAAAGCGATCAGCCAAAAGCCAGGAGCTAGAACGACATGCCTTACCCAACCGACCGCAAATATACGAAAGAACATGAGTGGATCACTGCCGATGGCACGATCGGCATCACGCACCACGCCCAGGACTCGCTCGGCGACATCGTGTTCGTGGAGCTGCCCAAGGTGGGAACAGAGATCACCGTGGGGAAGGCCTTCGGCACGGTGGAGTCGGTGAAGGCCGTGTCCGATTTGTTCGCGCCGGCTTCGGGGACCGTCACTGGCGTGAATGAAGATTTGGCTACGGCACCAGAGAAGGTGAACAAAGATGCGCACGGCGCCTGGATGGTCAAGATCAAGATGAAGGATCCGGCGGAGATGAATGCGCTGCTTTCGGCGGCTGACTATGACAAGTTTGTGAGCGAAGAGGCGGCACACTGAAAATCATTAACCACCAAGGACGCGAAGGCTCACGAAGGAAGAACCGGAGAAAGAGTGATTCTCCTTCGTGTACCTTCGTGTCCTTGGTGGTTTCAGCTTTTGCAGACGCCAAAGTACTCCTCGAAATGCCCAAAATTGTTTCCACCAGCGATTCCATCGAAAGAAACTTCTTATGAGATATCTGCCTAAATCTCCTGCGGATCGCGCCGCCATGCTGAAGGCGATCGGGATCCGCTCCGTGGATGATCTTTTCTCGCCGATTCCGGCCGAGTGTCGTCTGACGCGCGATCTTGCCGTCCCTCGGCAAATGGCTGAGTCGGAAATCGTGGACTGGTTCAAGCAACGGGCGAAAGAAAACGGCGAAGGCTACACCAGTTTTCTGGGGGCCGGGGCTTACTTCCATTACCGGCCGGTGGTCATTGATGCGTTGGTGCAGCGCGGCGAATTCCTGACGTCCTACACACCGTACCAGGCGGAGTTTTCGCAGGGCACGCTGCAGGCCATCTTCGAGTTCCAGACGATGATCTCGGAACTCACCGGCATGGACCTGGCGAATGCCTCGATGTATGACGGCTCGACCGGCGCTGCCGAGGCCGTGATGATGGCGGTCCGCATCACCGGGAGGCATTCGGCGGTGATCGCGCGCAACCTGCATCCTGAGTATCGGGAAGTGCTCAACACGTACGCGACGCACCAAGCGATTCCGCTGAAGACGGTCTCGTTCACAGACTCGGGACAAATCGACCGGAAGGAACTTGAGAAGGCGGTGGGCGACGATACGGCGTGCGTCCTGATTCAGTCGCCGAATTTCTTTGGAACGATTGAAGACGTCGAGGCGATTGCCGAGATCGCGCACAAACGTGGAGCGCTGCTGGTGGTGTCGATCGCCGAAGCGGTGTCGCTCGGGATTGTGGAGCCGCCGCGCATGGCCGACATCGTGGCCATGGAAGCGCAGTCGTTCGGAGTGCCGCTCGGATTCGGCGGTCCCTACTGCGGCGTGCTCGCCACGAAAGACAAATTCGTCCGGCAAATGCCAGGACGCTTGGCGGGTCAGACCGTCGACAAGAACGGCAAGCGCGGATTCGTGCTGACGCTAGCAACGCGCGAGCAGCACATCCGGCGCGAGAAAGCGACTTCGAATATTTGCACCAACCAGGCGCTGGTCGCGCTCATGGTGAACATCTTCATGACCGTGTACGGCAAGATCGGCTTGCGGGAACTGGCGAAGCAGAACCTGGCGAAGGCGGTTTACGGCGCCGACCAGTTCAGCAAACATGCCAAAGTGCTGTTCGCGGGCGCGCCACGATTCAACGAGTTCGTGGTCGAGACCAGCGAAGATCCTTACGCCATCAACTCGCGCCTGCTGGGACACAAAATCGTCGGCGGCTTCCCGCTGAAGAAGTTCTATCCCGAACTGGGTAATGCGGCGCTTTGGTGCTGCACGGAATTGACCACACGGTCCATGATCGATACGGCGGTCGGCCTCGTCGCCGAGAGCGAGGGCTCGGAGCGAAACAAAGATGTCGAGCCCGAGGAGGTGGTGAGATGAAGACGAAGCACATCACCCGCAAAGCGACGCGTCACATCAGCCAGAACGAGGGATTGATTTTCGAGAAGTCATCGCCGGGAAAGGCCGCCTGGAAGTTGCCGCCGCTCGATGTTCCGGAAGTTGATACGGCGAAGTTGCTGGGCAAGGCGGAGCGTAAGGATCTCGGCGATATGCCGGAGGTGAGCGAGATCGAAATCATCCGCCACTTCACGCGCCTGTCGACGTGGAATTACGCCATTGATTTGGGAATGTATCCGCTGGGCTCCTGCACCATGAAGTACAACCCGCGGGTCAACGAGTTCGTGGCGCGCGTCGAAGGCCTCGCCAACGGACATCCCTATCAGGCGGAGAAAATTTCGCAGGGCGCTTTGCGAATCATGCAGACGTTGAGCGACTGCCTGCTTGAAATCACCGGGATGGACGCGATCACGCTGCAACCGGCCGCGGGCGCACACGGCGAACTGACCGGATTGCTGCTGGTGCGCGCGTATCACCAGTCAAAAGGCAACGCGCGCAAGAAGATTCTGATTCCAGACTCGGCGCATGGGACGAATCCGGCGACGGCGGCCACGGCGGGCTACGCGGTCGAAAATTTGAAATCGAACGACCGCGGCATGGTCGACGTGGCGGCGCTGGCGGCGCAGATGAATGAAGAGGTCGCGGCGCTGATGGTGACCAATCCAAATACGCTGGGCGTTTTCGAGCAGGAGATTCACAAGATTGCCGAACTCATGCACGCCAAGGGCGGACTGCTCTACATGGACGGCGCCAACATGAACGCGCTGGTCGCCAAAGCCCGGCCAGGGGATTTCGGCGTCGATGTCATGCACCTAAACCTGCACAAAACGTTTTCCACGCCGCATGGCGGAGGCGGTCCGGGGTCGGGGCCGGTGGCGGTGAAGAAGATTCTTGAGCCGTTCTTGCCGACGCCGGTCGTCATTACCAAAGCCGATGGCACGCTGGGGTTCGAATACAAACGTCCGCAGTCGGTGGGGCGCGTGCGCGCGTTCTACGGGAATTTCGGGATGTTCATTCGCGCGCTGGCGTACATCTTTGCTAACGGGCCGGACGGCCTGCGTCAGACCACGGAAGACGCGGTGCTCAATGCGAATTACATCCGCAAGGGACTCGAAGGAGTTTACGACCTGCCGTACTCGACGCCGTCCATGCATGAAGTGGTGTTCAGCGACAAGGTCCAGTCAAAGAAGGGCGTGAAGACCATCGACCTTGCGAAACGCCTGATCGACTATGGATTCCATCCCTACACCACGGCGTTCCCGCTGATCGTACACGGCGCGCTGATGATCGAGCCGACCGAGAGCGAGCCGAAAGAAGAACTGGATCTCTTCATCGAAGCGATGAAGTCGATCGCGGAAGAGGTGGAAGAGGATCCGCAGTTCGTGCTCGACGCCCCGCACAACACGCGCATTTCGCGTCTGGATGACACTGCGGCCGCGCGCAAGCCGGTGCTGAGGTGGAAGCGGGAACTCGTGTAGGGACGGGCGCCCTCGCCCGTCCAAGCCGAGCGTAAGCTCGGCTCTGCCGCTAGCGACGGCACAAGCGCTGGGACGCGTCCGGACGCCTAGCCCCTAAAGGGGCGTCCGAACTATTGGACTTACGGCATCGCTGAAGCGATGCCCTGATACGAATCCGGAGATCTTCTGCAGAGCGTGCCTTGCTAGAATCACCTAAGTCCAACCCCATGCCCGACGATCCGGCCAGTTCCACAACCGCGCGCCAGTTAGCCGAACACCATTACTACGCCGCGCTCGATCTGGTTCTCGAAGGCCACCAGGAGCAAGCGGTCGAAGAGTACCGGCAGGCGGTGGCGGCCGATCCGAAGTTCACCGATGCGCTGCATGGACTGAGCCGGGCGCTCCAGGACCTCAACCGCCTCGACGAAGCCATCGAAATCTCCAAGCAAATTTCAGAAATCGATCCCGACGACATTCTGGCGCACACCAGCCTCTCGATCCTGTATCAGAAGAAGGGAATGGTTCCCGAGGCCGAGGCGGAAGGGAATAAGGCGCGGGTGCTGGGGTGGAAGCAGCAGTTGAAGAAAGGGAGCGCGTAGAGGGTAGCGGTCAGTTTCGGCCGCCGCGCCTTTCGCGTCCTCCGGGGTTCGAACGCTGCAGGCCTGTAAGTCGCACGAATCAACTATCTTGACTAACCCCACGAAATACGAGACGCTTGCGCGCATGGCGTTTCGAAACGCGGTGAGGATGTTGCGTGGACCCTACCATCTCGGGGCTTATTGGCGCTGCCGAACAAGGTGACGTTGCCGCCGCCAACGCGCTCTTCAGTGCTCTCTACGCGGAGCTGCACCGGCTGGCCCAGCGCGAACTCGGGCGACCGGGCGCGGCTGTGAGCCTTGGCGCCACCACCCTGCTGCACGAGGCGTACCTGGACATGTCAGCAGGCGGTGGACCCTCGTTTCCTGACCGGGCGCGATTCATGGGATATGCGGCGCGGGTGATGCGGGGGTTGATCATTGACCATGCTCGAGAACGGCACGCTCAGAAGCGCGGTGGTCTTTTCGAGATTACTTCGCTCGACACCGACGCAATGGAAAACGCCGTGGATCACCGCGAACTGGCGCAAATCAGCGAGGCGCTGGACGAGCTTGGCAAACTGGAGCCTTCGCTCGCCGAGGTCGTCGACTTGAAGTTCTTCTGTGGCTTCTCATTCGGAGAAATCGCCACCATGCGCCACGTATCGGAACGCACGGTGCAGCGGAATTGGGAGAAAGCGCGCATTTATCTGCACCGGAAAATTCGTGCGGATTTGTCGCTCTGAGGAATCCATGTCCACACTCAAGCCCGATGAGTGGCAGGCCTTAAGCCCGTATCTGGATCAGGCGCTCGCTATATCCGAAGACGAGCGTGCCGCGTGGCTGTCCTCGCTCGCCGAGCAGAATCCCGCACTGGCGGCGCAGTTGGTGGCACTCCTCGATGAACAGCGCGTACTGGCGCAGGAAGGGTTTCTGGAGAAGGGCCGGGTCGAGCTGCCCGGTGCGCCAGGACTGGCAGGCCAGACAATTGGCCCGTACACGCTGCTTTCGCAGATTGGCCAGGGCGGAATGGGAAGCGTGTGGCTGGCCGAACGCAGCGACGGGCGTTTCGAGCGGCGCGTAGCGGTGAAGTTCCTCAATATCGCGCTGGTGGGGAAAGGCGGCGAGGAACGCTTCAAACGCGAGGGCAGCATTCTTGGGCGGCTTGCCCATGAGCACATCGCGGAACTGGTGGACGCGGGCATATCGGTCACCGGGCAACCGTATCTCGTCCTGGAATACGTCGAGGGTGACCACATTGATCGCTACTGCGACCAGCAAAGGCTGGGTGTGGACGCCAGAATCCGGCTTTTCCTGGATGTGCTCGAGGCGGTCGCGCATGCGCACTCGAATCTGGTCGTACACCGGGACCTCAAGCCGTCGAACGTGCTGGTCCGAAAAGACGGCGAAGTGAAGCTGCTCGACTTTGGGATTGCCAAGCTGCTCGAAGGTGAAGGGGAGGACGGCGCGGCGACGGCGCTTACGGCCGAAGGCGGCCACGCAATGACCCCAGAGTACGCGGCTCCGGAGCAGTTGATGGGTGCGCCGGTGACAACCGCCACCGATGTCTATGCGCTGGGCGTGCTGCTGTATGTGCTCCTGACGGGGCAGCATCCTGCCGGAGGCGGCTTTCGCTCTGCCGCCGATCTGGTCGAAGCCATCGTCCATACCGAGCCGACGCGTCCGTCCGATATCGTGGCCCCGACGGGTGCGAATGCCGAGGAAACCACCACCAACGCGGCCAGACGCACCACCACACCAGACAAGCTGAGCCGGTTGCTGCGCGGCGACCTCGACACGATTGTCGCCAAAGCACTGAAGAAGAATCCAAAGGAGCGCTACGCCTCAGTCACGGCCTTGGCCGACGATCTTCGCCGCTACCTTGATCACGAGCCCATCGCCGCCAGGCCGGATACCATCGTGTATCGCGCCGCCAAGTTCGTGCGTCGCAACCGCCTGGCAGTCGCCCTCGCAATCTTGGCCTTTGCGGCTTCGGTCACCGGCGTCGTGGCCACCTTGATCCAGTCCCGGACCGTGCGCGCGGAGCGCGACTTCGCTTTCCAGCAACTGGCGCTAGCTGGAGCAACGAATGACCTCAATTCATTTCTTCTGTCCGACGCGGCGCCTTCCGGCAAGCCATTTACCGTGAACGATCTGCTTGATCGCGCACAACGCATTATCGAACGACAGCACGGGAACGACGCCAGCCGCGTGCAACTCCTGATCTCAATCGGGCGGCAATACACTACTCAAGATCAAGATGCCAAAGGGCGCCCGCTTCTCGAAGAAGCGTACCGGCTGTCACGCAGCATTTCCGACCCTTCGGCGCGGGCTCAAGCTTCCTGCGCCCTGGCGGAGGTCTTGGGTCACGGCGACCAACTACCGCGGGCAGAGCCTCTCATCCAGGAGGGGCTTCGTGAACTCTCCAATGAGCCGCAATTCGCGATGGACCGAATGTTCTGCCTGCTGCGTGGCAATGAGATCGCGCGTGACTCCGATGATACCGGTCTGGCAATCGCGCGGGCACAGGAGGCGGTGCGCGTTGTCAAACAGTCGCCTTTGGATTCCGACTTGCTCGAATTCGGGGTGTTGGACCACCTGGCGGAGTCGTATCGAGCGGCGGGGAAGCAACGTGAAGCCATTCCGGTATTCGAGCAAGCGGCGGCCCTCCTGGCCTCACTCGGGCGAGATAACACAGAAACGGCGAGCACGCTCTTCAATAACTGGGCCCTGGCACTCGACCAACTCGGAAGAGCAGTTGAGGCCGAGAGGACTTTTCACCAGGCGATCGACATCAGCCGCGCGGACCAATCTGACCGCGGTGTCTCCCCGATGCTGCTAATCAACTACGCCCGCGTCCTGCACAGCCTTAACCGGCTGGACGAGGCGGCGGACTATGCAGAGCGCGGGTACGCCACCGCTCAAAAGAGCGGAGCCGGGGTGATCGTCAATCAATCCCTGCTCGAACGCGCCAGAATCTACGACGATCAGCACAATCCCGACCGGGCAGCCGCGATGCTCGCAGAAGTGGAACCGAGGTTGCGCAGGGACCTTCCGCCCGGCCACTACGCCTTCGCCTCGCTGGCCTCGGAGCACGCGCGGCTGCAGATGGAACGTGGCAATTTCGTATCGGCTTTGCGGTACGCCAATGACGCCGTGGCCATCATGGAGGCGGCTGCTAAATCCGGAAAGGGGGGAGGCCAATTTGTGCCAGGCGTCCTCGAGGTCCGAGCCAGGGTTGAACTTGCGGCTGGGCGTCCCGATGAGGCGGCGGCAGACGCTGCCCGCGCATTACGTATGTTCCAGGAAGCTGCTCAACCCGTCGAACATTCGAGAATTCTGGGTCTAGCCTACTTGATTCTTGCCCGCGCTCTTGCTGCCCAGGGCAAAGGCGACGAGGCTCGGGCAGCCGCTCGTTCTGCCGCCGAACATTTGCAGGCTTCGATCGGCCCCGATCACCCTGATACCCTTAGCGCCCAACAACTCGCGGGGTTAGAAACCCAGGCTCGATAGCGCCAGCGGTCCCAGTTTTTCCTTCCAGTTGTCGTCTTTTCCATTCCGATTCCGATTTCCTAAGTAGAGCCCCAGAGATTGGCCGGGGCCAGGAAAGAAAAATCGCTTTAGAAAACGGAGGACGATCAAATGCACACACAGAATGGCGTTAGCAGAAAGCTGGCGTTTCTCGCGGTCATGGGGAGCTTGCTGTTTAGTCTTAGCACGTTGGCAACCGCGGAGAGCGACGCCGTGCGCGCAATCTACCTCTCAGCCGCCAACGTACCCACCAACCTCGCCAACATCCACACCTACGCCGATCCGCCCAAAGGCTTCAATCCCCTGGCGGCCACCGATGAAGAGTTAGCCACCTACGGGTTCCCGCCTCGGCCCGACAAAAAGGCCGATCCCGACCACTATGCTCTGTGGGAGAGGGCCATGACGGCAGCCAAGATTCGCTGGCACGGTGACCTGAAACCGGCGCCCAGCAGCGGACACGGGATGATGATTCCTGCTGGTTCGTCGCATGCGCAACCGGTCGAGCAGGCACAAGCCCAACCCCAAAGCGGGCCAAAGCAGTGGTCAAACATCAGCGGGAGCGGCGTCGTTCTTGACAACGGCGTGAAGAAGTGGAACAACAAGACTTCTTTCAACGACATTTGGACCGAAATCAGCGTGCCGGTTGCCCAGTTGCCATTCGACAACACCACCGGATGCACCGCACCCGACTACTTCTCGTTGAGCCTCGCCGGAATCGACGGTGAGGTCATTGGTGGGCCTCCGTTCTTCCTTCCCCAGGAGAACGCCGGCGTCCTGTCAGCCGTTGATTGCGCGAACTCGGCCGTCTACTACGCTTATGTCGGATGGGAGAACACCTGGAGCACGGCGTTCCCAGTCAATCCCGGGGATATCTTCTACACAGAACTACATGCCTTCGGAGGGTGCAATAACGGCTCGGCGTTTGTGGAGGACCTCACGACCCTAACCTACAACTCCTATACGATTGACAACCCCTGTAGTCTTCCGCAGATCGGCCGTTTCGCGAACTGGATTGTGTGGCGGCCGTGCTGCGACGGTCCTGGGCCTTACGGGGCGTGGCCATTGGCCAACACCATCGGCATCTCCTTCGAAGGAGCGACCGCAAAGAACGGCAATGGCAAGCTGTTCTACGCAGGGTCTCAGGCCGCGTCGACTGAGATCTTGACCATGACAGATGATGCGGGCGACCAGCCCATTGAGATCGTAAACCAAGGCAGCACCGGTTTTCAGGGCCTGCATTCCCTCTTTCTCCAGACTACGGGGTGTGCATTCGCGGGAGGTTGTACCCCGTAGTAGAGGCCGCAGCTAGGTTCCCCATGCTTCGCACACGTTGCGAAGCATGGGATTCCACGATCGGCCAACCCCGCACTTTTACGGTATCGCTAAAGCGATACCCTGATACGAACCCGATCTTCTCCGCGCATTCTGCGCCTTCTGCGATTAGAATTGACCTATGCGAGAAATCGTGGTGGTTTCTTCCGTCCGCACTCCTGTGGGCCGCGCGTTCAAGGGGACGCTGCGGGCTACGCGTCCTGATGAACTAGCTGCCGTTGCGATCAAGGGCGCGCTTGATCGCGTGCCGCAACTTGATCCTAAAGAAATTGAAGACGTCATCCTGGGCTGCGCCATGCCCGAGGCCGAGCAGGGGATGAACGTGGCCCGCATCGCTTCGCTGCGCGCGGGGCTGCCGGTCGAGGTCTCGGCGGTGACTATCAATCGGTTCTGCTCGTCCGGCTTGCAGGCGATTGCCATGGCGGCCGAGCGCATCATGAGCGGCGGCTCCGAAGTGATGGTGGCGGGCGGGACCGAATCAATGTCGATGATCCCCATGGGCGGCAACAAGATTTCGCTCAACCCGTGGCTGGTGGATCATTATCCGGATGCTTATCTTTCGATGGGCCTGACGGCGGAGCGGGTGGCGGCACGTTTCGGCATCACGCGCGAGCAGTGCGACCAGTTTTCGTTGCGCAGCCATCAGAAGGCGGTGGCGGCGATTGCGGCGGGCAACTTTGAAGAGGAGACCGTGGCCGTGCCGGTGACCTTTACGACGCCGAATGGATCGAAGCCAAAGAAGCACGAAATTTCGTTCAAAGTGGACGAGGGCCCGCGCGCCGATACTTCGATCGAGGCTCTGGGCGGGCTCAAGGCCGCGTTTCACGTGAAGGGCGTGACCACGGCGGGAAATTCTTCGCAGATGTCGGATGGCGCAGCGGCGGCAGTGGTGATGTCGGCCGAGCGGGCGAAGGCTCTGGGCATCACTCCGCTGGTGCGCTACGTCGCGTTCGCCACCGCCGGATACAAGCCGGAAGAGATGGGGCTGGGGCCGGTGTTTGCCATCCCGAAGGCGCTGAAGCTGGCGGGATTGAAGCTCTCGGACATTGACGTGATCGAACTGAACGAGGCGTTTGCGGCGCAGTCGCTGGCGGTGATCCAAGAACTTGGGCTTGATCTCGAGCGCGTGAATCCGAACGGAGGAGCGATCGCGCTGGGGCATCCGCTGGGATGTACGGGGGCGAAGCTGACGGCCAGCGTCATCCGTGAACTGAAGCGCCGCAAGGGCCGTTATGGCATGGTAACGATGTGCGTCGGCGGAGGCATGGGCGCGGCAGGGATTTTTGAATACCTGCCGTGACACTTCGTTACTCAATCTTTGCTCAAAAATTACGCTCTCGACGCTTTGGTGGTAACCTTTAGGTGGTACATTACCGTCTAAGTAAGTGGAACGGCAGAGATTTTACCCGGCTCACCTCAGTCGGTTGGGAGGTCCTTCATGCGGCTCTCCTGTCTTGTTATTGCAGCTATCCTGCTAGTTTCAGCAACTCTTTTCGCACAACACACATCCGGGGCAAGCAGCTCTAGTTCCAGCAGCGCGGGGAGTTTCAGCGGGTCGTCGGGTTCGGGCGCCTCGCACGGCAGCTACTCGGGCGGTTCCAGTTCATCGGCGAGGCCGGTGAGCAGCCACAATTCCAGCAGCTCGGCTTCGCATGTTGCCAGCACGGGTACAGCGGCATCGCATTCGTCGCCATCCGCCAAATTGCCATCCAGCAGGCAAAACGCCGCGCCGGAAAGGAAAAGTTTCCGCTCGTTCCTCCGGCATCCTTTCCGAAAGGCAAAGCCGGTTCAGAGAGCGGAATTCAGGCGTCCCGTGCCCTGCCTGAAAGCACCATGCGCGGTCTGCCCGCCGGGAACATCGCGCAACGGCAAGGGTGCATGCGTGTCTTCGGTAGTCGAAAGCAACGCGTGCCAGCCGGGGCAATTTGGGAACGGTTTTGCTTGCGGCACGCAATTTTGGTTTAACGATTGCAGAGCCTTGGCCGATGAGCTAGCGGCGCAGCAGCGACAGATGGGGGGGCAGGTTGACGCTGGCCAAAGCCTGCGCTATCAGTTGCTGAAGGAGCAATACGATCGGTGCTTGGAGCGTTACCGTTTTTACCCGTTCAGCGCCGCCCTGCTGGATACTCCCTAGGCGCCGCGCGACAATAGCTAGCGCTCGAACGTTAACGATCTGTATTTGCGGTGCCTGCGGCGTTAGAATGGTTGTCGTTGCTTGTCGTGTGTCCAATAAGCCGTCTTCAATTTAACGATCTAAATTTCGAGGTCTAAAAAATGGCCACCACAATAGCAGTTCCCAAGAGCAAGATTTCCGGCGGCAGCTTCCTGCTGGAAGAGCGGCAGACTGCCGATGTATTCACCCCAGAGGATTTTTCCGAGCAACACCAGATGATCGGGCAGACGACCGAAGAGTTTGCCCTCAACGAGATTCTGCCCCAAACCGAGAAGATCGAACACAAGGATTTCTCGATTTCGCGCGCTCTGCTGAAAAAAGCCGGCGACCTCGGCCTCAGCGGAGTTGAGATTCCCGAGGCCTACGGCGGTCTCGAAATGGACAAAGTTACCGCCGCCATTATCGCCGACAACATCGCCAAGTACGCCGGGTTTGCCACCACCTGGGGCGCACACAGCGGTATCGGCTTGTTGCCGATCGTTTATTTCGGCACCGAAGAACAGAAGAAAAAATATCTGCCGCGGCTGGCCGCGGGAGAAATTGTCGGAGCGTATGCTTTGTCGGAAGCGACTTCCGGCTCCGACGCCCTCAATTGCCGTGCTCGAGCCGTGCTTTCGCCGGACGGCAAGCACTACATCCTGAACGGCGAGAAGATGTGGATCACCAACGCGGGCTTTGCCGACCTGTTTACGGTATTCGCGAAAATTGACGGCGAGAAGTTCTCTTGTTTTCTGGTCGAAAGAACTTTTCCGGGATTTTCCATCGGCTCCGAAGAGCACAAAATGGGCATTCGCGGGTCTTCAACCTGCCCCATCATCCTGAATGACTGCAAGGTGCCGGTCGAGAATCTGCTCGGCGACATAGGCAAGGGACATATTATCGCCTTCAACATTCTGAACGTTGGACGTTTCAAACTCGGCGCGATGTGCGTGGGCGGGGCCCGGGTTTCGATCGAGAGTGCTGTGGCCTACGCCAAGCAGCGCAAGGCGTTCGGCAAGACGATCAGCGATTTCGGGCTGGTACGGGAAAAAATCGCGAACATGGCCACGCTGATCTATGTCGGCGAGTCGGCGGTCTATCGCACGGTTGGGATGATGGACGCGCTGCTCTCGGAAATCGATTCCGCGAGCGCCGACGCCGCCAAAGAGCGGCGCAAGGCGATCGAAGAATACGCGGTGGAGTGCTCGATCCTCAAAGTCTGGGGCTCGGAGATGATCGATTACGTCGTCGACGAGACGCTCCAGATCTATGCCGGCTACGGCTTCGTGGAAGAGTATCCGGCGGAACGGGCCTACCGCGATGCTCGCATCAACCGCATTTTCGAGGGCACCAACGAAATCAACCGGCTGATCATCACGGGATTCCTGCTGAAGCGGGCGATGAGCGGCCAGTTGCCGCTGATGCCGGCGATCAAGAAGCTGATGGACGAAGTGCTGAGCGGGCCGTCTGTCGGCGAGGAGATCGAGGGTCCGCTGGCGGAAGAGCGCAAGCAGGTCGCGCAGGCGAAGAAGCTGGGCTTGTTCGCCGCTGGATCGGCTACGCAGAAATACATGCAGGCGATCCAGGAGCAGCAAGAGGTGATGGGCGCGATCGCCGACATGACGATCGAGATTTACACCATGGAATCGGCGGTGCTGCGCGCGCAGAAGATGGTCGAGCAGAAAGGGGAAGCGGCGGCTGCGCTGCCGATTGCGATGACGCGAGTCTATCTGACGCAAGCGCTGGAGAAAGTCGAAGCGGCAGCGAAGAAGGTCATTGCCGACGTGGCGGAAGGCGACATGCTGAAGACCCAACTAGCGATCGTGCGGCGGTTGTCCAAGCACGAACCGTTCAACACGATTGCGCTGCGCCAGCAGATTGCGCAGAAGACGCTTGAACAAGGGAAGTACACGCTGGCGTAGACGATTACGCAGCGCGGCGATATGGCTTCTGGTACAACCAGGCGCGCGTGATAACTTTATGCAGAGGGAGTCGAAGGAAAATGCCAATCGGCACATTCACCGCGGTCCTGCACAAAGAAGGCGACCTGTATGTTGCCGACTGCCCGGAAGTTGGTACGGTCAGCCAGGGAAAGACTGTCGAAGAAGCCATCGCCAACCTCAAGGAGGCGACTGAACTCTACCTGGAAGAGTTCCCCCCCGAAGGGTCCAGTCGCCCGCTTGTTACCGTCTTCGAGGCACGCTATGCCTAGACTGCCCCGTGTATCAGGGGCAGAAGCAATCCGCGCTCTTGAACGACTGGGCTTCACTCAGGTTCGGCAACGCGGGAGTCACGTTGTGCTTAAGCGCGTTGGACCGGACAGAGCCACTGGCTGTGTCGTTCCCGTGCATTCGGAACTTGCAATCGGCACACTGCGCGGAGTCTTGAAGCAAGCGGGAGTTCGAGCGGAAGAGTTTGTCGCGCAGCTGTAGTCACTCGAACCAGCCGCTGCGGTAAGCCACCCACCACGAGATGTACACGATGGGAATGGTCGCGCCCAGGGCCCACCAGAGCGGCAGAACGAAATCGGCAGCGAGCCCGAGCACGGTGAAGGAGATCCAGAAGATCTTGCGCTCCATACTCTGGATTGTAGGTCGTTTATGCCACCTATGATCCCGGTTAGCGGCCGAGGGGAAAACTTCGGTTTCGTGTCAGGACGCCGGTTTGATGACGCCGAAATTTCTTCTGTAGAGACGGGGCTCGCTCCGTCTCACACGCGGCAAGCCGCCTATCTACCAGAATCCCAGAAATCAGGCTTTGGGCTTGAGTTCTTCCATCACACTTTGAATCAACTCTTTGGCGTCGGTGAGGTTTTTCATGATGAGCTGCACATCCATGACCGGCTTGCCGGGCCAGCGCTGGCTCTGGCAGTAGACGCCATGCTGGCCGACGAGGGCCATGGCGTCGGTGACCAAGTCCATGGTGACAGCGAGGCGTCCGCGGGGCACGCCCATGCGGATTTCGAAGTGCTCGAGTTCTTCCTGCTTTTCGTTGAAGACGGCCATGGACAGATTGTAAACGGGGATGTGGGTATAATTCTTGGCGAAACAGCAATCAGCATTCAGCACTCAGCATTCAGCCAAACCACTCTGGCTCTGAATTGGCTGACTGCGGGTGGCTGAGTGCTGATTGCTCTCAGGAGGAACAAGTCATGAAGAAGTTTGCCTTAATTGCAGCGTCAATCTTCGCGGTTGCAACCCTCGCCTCGGCGCAGATGGGCATGTCGCAGGACAAATCCAAGAGGCCCAGTCCGCCGGCCAGTGCGGAATGCAAGTTTTCCGATGGCAAAACCATCAAGGTGGACTATTCCAGTCCGCGTGCGAAAGGGCGGAAGATTTTCGGCGCGGCGAGCGAGAAGGCGCTGGTGCCGTACGGCGAGATCTGGCGCACCGGCGCGAATGAAGCAACCACGTTCGTCAGTGATACGAACCTGACGGTAGGTGGGAAGGCTGTGCCGGCGGGCAGCTATACCCTCTTCACAATCCCGAAGGCCGATAAGTGGACACTGATTATCAACAAGAAGAACGCCGAGTGGGGCATTCCGTACAAGTACGAAGCCGACGAGTTGGCCCGAGTTGACATGCGGGTCTTGAAAACGCCGGCGCCGGTGGAGAACTTCACCATCGCTTTCGACCCGGCAGGCAGCAAATGTACGCTGCGCCTGGAGTGGGAAACCACCCGCGCCAGCGTCGATATAACAAAGTAAGAGGTCGGGTTGTGTGTCTGTAGAGACGGGGCTTGCCGCGTCTCTACGGAAATCAGCTGCCCCTTTAGAGTGTGCGTGAGAACTCGGTCGTCCCTCCGGGACTTGAATCATTGCTTGCACTTTTCCCAGCGCTGAAGCGCTGGGCTAAGCTGGTTCGCCCCTCCGGGGCTGGATGCTCGAGCTTTTCGTAACACCGGGTTGTCCGAAAACGAGTTCTCACGCACACTCTTTAGGGGCTGCGCACCGGAGTTCCCCTTTTTCCGCAGCCTGCTCCGACGTGGTTCAGAAGACAAGGGGCTGCGGGAGCGCGCGCTCTGTGCCGGCGCTATACTGGAATCCGATGCGGCCGATGCTGCGCTTTCTTTGGAACTCCACCCGCGGCCACCGGATTGCGCCCTGGCGCAGTCCCTATCTTCTGTGGCGGATCGAGACCTACACCGGCGTCAAAATGACCCAGATTGGATTCCTGGAATTCTGGGGATTCTTGTGGACGGAGCGAACCAGCCTGTGGCGCTTCCTGAAGTGGACAGCGGAGATGGATCGCTACGCCCATCCCGGAGCGAAGAACTCTTAGTGTGTGTTGTCCCGCTAGTCTGGTCCGCAAGTTCGGGGCATAGATCCATAGGGTCATCCTGAGTGCTGAGGAACTGCCCCGCTGGATCCGCCAGTACAACTGCACCGTCCCCATGCTAGTCTGGACGCTCCACCCATCAGCCGCTCCGGCCTCGACCGGAACAACCTGTTGAGCCACCACACATAGATCCTTCGCTTCGCTCAGGTTGACAGCGTGGATTTATCACGCGAACTTACGGAACACTGCATTAGAATTAAGTCATGGAGCCGGAATCTGGCAGCCGGTCTGGATTCAGCCTCAAGGGATCGGCGGGTCTCATCGTCGCGATCGTGGTAGTAGCGATTCTGCTGATCGCGCTGCCCGCTTATCGCTGGTTCTTTCTGATCAGCGTTCTCATTGGACTTGTCATCGCGGGCGGGCTCACCGTGTGGCACAAACTGCATCCGATTGAGGAGCAGGACGTGGAACCCAAACGCCCCCTCGGGCTTTAGCAAACTTATTTTTCTGCGGCGCTTGCCATGCGCATCCCAAACACTGGAAACTGTGTGTATGCGGATTCTGGCGCGATTCATGCGGTCGGCGAGTGACTTGACGCACTTCCCTGCCCCCACTGTGCCGGAGATCGCCTTTCTGGGACGGTCCAACGTCGGGAAATCGAGCGTGATCAATTCGCTGGTGGGCGCGAAGCTGGCCCGCACCAGCAATACTCCCGGGCGCACGCGAAGCATTAATTTTTATGAAGTCCGCAGGGCGGGGCAACCTCGGCCCGAGTTGCTTTTCGCCGACCTGCCGGGATACGGCTACGCCAAGGTCTCGCGCGAAATCTCCGAAGACTGGGCGCGGTTTGTGGATCCGTACCTTCACCAACGCCCTAGCCTGGCGCTGTGCCTGGTGCTGGTGGATTCGAACATTGCTCCCCAGGAAAGCGACGGCCAGTTGTTGGAATTCCTGGCGTCCAAGGAACGGCCGCATGCGATTGTGGCCACCAAGTGCGACCGGCTGTCTGGCAACCAGTTGCGACAAGCGATGCATACGCTCGGGCAAGCGTATGGCGGAGTGCCCATCGTGGCGTTTTCGGCCAAAACCGGAGCCGGCAAAGAGGAACTGTGGAGCCAGATTCGGGCTTCTTTGCCGCAATTCCCGGCGGCCTAAAGTTTTTCCCGTAATCTTCCGATTCCACTAACAGCAGCATGCTGTCGGAGGCCTTGGTGGACCCGCGTGTCTATTCCGAACTACCCGGCTTGTCACCAGACTCCAGCAACAGCGAAGACAGCGTGAACTATCTTCGCCGGCTCAAAGGAGCAGTGGCAGAAGGTGCGCCCGCCGGTGGCGCGGCAAAGGGCGGCGGCAGAGCTCCGGCAGATGCGAACAGTCTTGAGTGGAAAGAGCGTCGGCAAAGCCCCCGACTTCGTTGTTCGGGCAGCGTGGAGTTTCGAGCCGAGGGCAGCGACGTCCGCCTCTGGGGGACCCTCACCGACATCAGCTTGCATGGATGCTATGTGGAAATGAACGCCACGTTTCCCATCGACACGAAAGTGGATCTTGTACTCAAGTCGTTCGGCGTCCGGATTCAGGTTCCGGGAACGGTTCGTACCTCGTACCCTTTCCTGGGCATGGGCATTTGCTTCGCGGAAATCGAACCAGGACAACAACTGCAATTGAAGCAACTTCTCGATGCATTGGCGGGGCACAGCGCCGTCTCCGATGGCGTATCGGCTCAAGAGAATAGCGCAAAGGAAAACAGCATGAAGGACACCCTGGGCTCGGCGGACCCGAGAGCCTTTCTCGATGAGATAACGGCGTTCTTTCAGAAGAACCAGCTGCTCTCCTGCGACGAGTTCTACCAGATCGCCAAACGGGTTCGCCGGTCCTGAATCCTTGCTCCAGGGATTAGGGCTGGCGGGCCGTTTGGCGGGCTCCGGAACAGATTACTATGGTGACGGCGGCTCCGGTGCCTGGTCGGCAATCCATCCGTTATCATTAAGAGCATATGGCTAAATATCTGGTGACCGGCGCTGCCGGCTTCATCGGGTCCTCGCTGGTGCGCGCTCTTTTGGAAGGTGGGGCGCAGGTCCGGGGCATCGATAACTTTGCCACTGGCCGACGCGAGAACCTCAGCGAAGTTCTGAGCCGGATGGAGTTCCGCGAAGCTGACATTCTCGATCTGGATGCCATGCACAAGGCGTGCGAAGGCGTCGACTACGTGCTGCACCAGGCGGCCATCCCGTCGGTCCCGAAATCGGTGCTGGACCCTCTCGGCAGCAACCGCGCCAATGTCGACGGCACCGTCAATGTGCTGGTCGCGGCGCGCGATGCGAAGGTAAAGCGGGTCGTGTATGCCGGCTCATCCTCGGCGTATGGGGATACACCGACACTTCCGAAGCATGAAGCCATGACCCCCAGCCCGATCTCACCATACGCAGTGGCCAAGCTAGCCGGCGAGCTTTATATGGTGTCGTTCTACCGTTGCTATGGCCTCCAAACCGTCTGCCTGCGCTACTTCAATATCTTCGGGCCACGGCAGGATCCTTCTTCGTCATACTCCGGGGTGCTCGCCAGATTCAGCATGCAGATGCTGCATGGGGAACAGCCCACGATTTTTGGCGATGGTGAAACCAGTCGCGATTTCACCTACATCGACAACGCGGTTTCGGCCAACCTGCTGGCCTGCTCGGCCCCGGCGGCGGAATGTGCCGGGCGAATTTTTAACTGCGCCTCCGGCCGGCGGACCACGCTGAATGAAAGTTTTGACACTTTGAAACAACTGACTGGCTATAAGGGCAGCGTCAAGTATGGTCCGGAGCGTGGTGGGGACATCAAACATTCGCTGGCGGACATCACGCAGGCGCAAAAGCATTTGGGATACAAGGTTCTGGTGAACTTTGAAGACGGCCTGCGCCGTACGGTGGAGTGGTACAAGAGCCAGCCGGTCGGAGCCTGAGCGGCGCAGCCGGAGCTGAGTGCAGGCCCTGCGGTCATTTAACCGTGGACTGTGGACGGAGCAGGCTGGGACTAAAGACGTCGGGCGCTACACATCGGCCACGGGATGGGATTTTGATTTCGTAGATTTTTCCCAAGCGATGAGTTCGTTCAGGTCATAGCGGAACGGGCCATAAGCGCTGAAGGTTTTCTCGTTGAACAGTCGCTTGGCGCCGCAGCTCAGGCAAACCTGGTAGGAATATCCCTGCACCCCAATCGGCCAACTCATCTTGCGGTGCCAGCAGCCTCGGAACGCTGCCACAGCCGCACCCGCCAGGCTGGTTGCCACTTCTCCGGGCCACCACCAACTGGATCTCTTGAGTTTTTCGGGTTTTTCCTGCTCGACTGCGTCGGTCATCACATCTCCGGGAGCTGCTTCTTGCTGCCTTTTAACGATAGGACGAATCGAGGCGAAGGGCAAAGTCTGAAGGGTCGTAGCTCGGGCAGCCCGACTCCGTCTGCACCGGTTGCGCATCCCAAAGCCCCAGTCGGACGTGTACCATTGGACATTGCGGCACCCCCCCAAAGACTATTAGGCTCGAAATTGGAGTTGTGGCCCGTCGCTTCCTGGTGATGCTCGCGGATGAGGGTCGCCGGTTGAAAGGTGCAGCGGTGAAGCTTGGTCAGTTGAACCAAGAGCGGCAATGAGCCTGCCGACGAGCCCCGGATACGATGAATACAGCTTATTCGTGGTCCTGACCGCGCCAGCATGAGTACCAATCCAACCCGAGTTGACTGGGAAGCGACGACGGCCGACCTCGGCTCTCCACTGCAGGAGGGCAACCGTGTCCTCGAATCGATTGCGCGCCAGGAAGCTCTGCGCGCACTCCTCGCCTTCTCGGACCTCCACGCGCAGATACAGAACCGCCGCGTGGCCACGGGACACGCCTCCGATCGCGACTTGTTCGAGACGGAACGCTTCATCCTGGATGAAGTACTGCAATTAATCTGCGACCGCGCCCAAGCCATCACACAGGCCGACGGCATCGTGGTCGCGCTTGCCGAAGGATCTTTGATGGTGTGCCGCGCGGCTGCGGGACCGCTCGCCGTCGAGCGCGGCGTTCACCTGATCGGCGAATCCGAGTTTCTGCAGGACGGCCTGGAATCGGGGCGCATTCTCCGTTGCGATGATTGTGAAACCGACGCTCGAGTCGAACTGGACTTCGCACGCGCGCTAGAAGCTCAGTCTACCGTGCTAGTTCCCTTGCGTGGCCGGCGCGAGCACCTGGGCGTGCTGCAGGCGTTTTCAACAAGTGCTCGGGCTTTCACCGATCACGACATTCGCTGTCTCGATCTGTTCGCGGAGTTGGTTCTTTCCGCGCTCAAACCCGAGGATCAGGATCGGCGCATTCACTGGCTGTCGGATGTGGCGGGCGAGGTTCTGCAGGCGAAACCGGCTGCGGCAGTGCCGGTTGTTGCCGACGCGGCGGCGATCGAGATTCCTGGATTCGAGCCCAGCAGAACCGTCGTAGCGACGAGGCAAGCTCCACCTGCGGCGATTCCACTCCCAGAATTGGCCGTGCTGACGCAGCCTGTCGTCATTCCCGCGGCCGTGGTCGAGTTGCCGGGGCCTGGCGTCGCCGACGAGACATTTGAGGACGAGACATTTGAGATCGACGAGCCGACGACTCCTGCGCAGCCGTCTTACTTACCATTTCTGCACCGCCTTTCTCTTGCCGGCAGTTCGCGGCCGGGATTGAGTGTAGTGATGGGCCTGGTGGCTGTAGCCGCATTGTTTTCAGCCGGGGCGTGGTGGGGCATGCAGGCTCATGGGGCGGCGGTCCCAAAGGTCGTAGCCACAAAGACCGAGACCTCACCACAATCGGTAACGACGACGCCAGCGCTCCCGGCGGAGGTTCTCTCTCTCGAAGTCTCCGATAATCCGATGAATCCGTCGAAGCTCGGCTCCGATGCAGCGTCACTCACCGCCGTGGCGGAAAATAAGTTGGCGGCGCTGCCGAAAATCACAGGGGTGCGTCACTGGTCTTCGTCCATGGGAAGCACGGTGGTCATTGACATGGAAGACCAGGTTCCCTACGAAGTGCATCGTTTGATGTCGCCGGAGCGGATCTACTTCGATCTGCACGACACGGTTCTGTCGCCCGAATTGGATGGAAAGACGATGGACGTCGGCGATGTTTCGCTGACTCGTGTGCGGGTCGCTCAGCCCGTCGCCGGCGTAACGCGCGTCGTGCTCGACACCAAAGATGGATCAAATTTCTCCGTCAGCATGGAGTCGAGCCCCTATCGCCTGGTGGTTGAGCTGCGCGACAGCAAGAGAACTTTGGCTGCGAACAGAATTGCTCCGAACCGCATGGCTCCGAACCAGACGTCGGCGTCCGTGGAGGCAGCGCCGGCTCCGGTGAAAGCGGCTCCGGTGAAAGCGGCTCCGGTGGCGGCATTGGCGGCAAAGGCGTCCGACCAGCCTTTACCTGCAAGAACCGGGAAACTTCGCATCGTGCTCGATCCCGGTCACGGCGGCTGGGACTTGGGCACGGTTGGACGCCAGGGATTGCTGGAAAAGGATCTGGTGCTCGACGTGACCCAGCGCCTGGGCAAGTTGCTGCAAGCGCGATTGGGATCGGAAGTAATGTTCACGCGAACCGGCGACACCTATCTGCCCCTCGATCAGCGCGCTGATTTCGCCAACCAGACACAGGCCGATCTGTTCGTCTCCGTTCACGCCAACTACAGCAACTCGGCGGCGGCGCGGGGCGTTGAGACCTACTACACGAATCTGTTTTCGGCTCCGGGGTCCCGGGAAGTCGAAAAGCACGACGATGGAACCTTCGCCAAGCTGACGCCGGTATCGTTATCGGCCGGAGGGTTGCACGAAAAAATCGAGGAGTCGCGCCGGCTCGCGACAAGTGTCCAGCGTTCTCTCTACGCCACGCTGGCCGCGAACAACCCAGACATCCGCAACCGGGGCATCAAGGACTCGGCGTTTGTGGTGCTGACCGGCACGACGATGCCCGCCATTCTTACCGAGATTTCTTTTGTGAGCAGTCCCGCGGACGAGCACAACCTGCAGAGCGCAGCCTACCGCCAGCAAATCGCAGAGGCGCTTTACCAGGGCATCGCCCGCTACCAGCAATCTTCCCCGCACGCGAAAGTTGCCCAGCTACAAACGTCCGCCGCTCGGCGGTAAGGGCACCGGCTCAAGCTGGAGCGGATTCACCGCATTCAACCGTGTGCTTGCCCGGACGCTTACTCTATTCTTGCCTATTACTCCGAGTGTATTAGCCAGTTAGTACGGGTGGATTCCCCCCTCCCCCGATCAAAAATGGTGTCTCGTGTACACACATCTCGCCCGTGGCGATAACGTGACTGACAACTTGCTTCTCTTGGCAGCGATCTCGACGGAGTTGGAAAACACTTTGTTTTTTCTTTTATGGTGCGGTGGGTTGCGCGTTGCGTAGGGCCTCATCCAGCGGCTGGCTACTGGATGCGGTTTGCTCCACGACGCGCCACCCGTCGTCATAGCCGCGGAATCCGACGGTTGACCGGTAGCGCACTCCGCTGTCGTAAAGCGCCGCACCCAGCCTATTGATGGAAACCCAACGCCAGGTGAACTCGACGTCGGCAAAGTTACCCGCCTTGCTGATTCCGGAAATGCCCAGCAATTCGCGTCGCGCGACTTGGATCATCGGGCCATTGTCGGGCAACGCGTTCGAAATCAGGGGTCGTATCATATCTACACCGTGCGGCGTGAGCAACACCTCCCAGCAGGGCGCGGGGGCGACTCCAGCGGGACACTTCTGCTCGGTGCCGATGATCCATCCGCGGCGCTGTAACACCATGGACTCGGGAGAACTGAAATCCTTGTTGGAAACGATGCCGGTCCTCAGCCAGAACAATTGCGGCGCTTTGAATGTGTCGGAGGCCGTAATCAAGTCGGCGGCGAGCCGGCGCGTCAGGAAATCGCGCGGAGAACAGCCCAGACTCAGACACAATGAGACCAGGCACAACAAGACTGCAAGCAGCAATGTTTTTGCCGTGCGCATGTATGGTGATTATCGTTGCGAGAGGATTTTAACCAATCGCGCCTTTCTGCGGGGCAGAAAAGGCGCGGCCGCAATCTGGCCGTCAAATTTCTTCGACCAGCGACCGGGAACAGGCGTGTGGCAGGCCGGGCAATCACCTTGTGGAGTCAACTTGTATTCTTCGATCGAGTATCCATAGCGCTGGATCAGCATTTCACCACACTGATGGCAATGAGTATCTTCCAGACCCTCTACCTGCCCCGGAAGGTTGCCGGCGTAGATGTAGCGCAATCCAGCTTCACGGCCGATGGCGGTGGCGCGCAGCAGATCTTCGGGACGCGTATCGGCGGGCGAAATCATTTTGTAGTCCTGGTGAAAGGCGGTGACGTGCCAGGGGATGTCGGGCGAAACGCCAGCCAGAAATGCAGTCATATTCCGCAGTTCGTCGTCGCTGTCGTTGAAGCCGGGAATCAGCAACGTGACGATCTCCAGCCAGACGCCCATCCGGTGCAAACTGCGGATGGTGTCGAGGATCGGCTGCAGGCGTCCGCCGAGCTGACGATAGTGACGATCGTCGAAGCTCTTGAGGTCCACCTTGTAGAGATCGATCCAGGGATGGAGATACTCGAGCACCTGTGGAGTCCCGTTGCCATTCGAAACAAACGCGGTCAGCAAGCCCGCCTGGCGAGCCTGGCGGAAAACCGCAACCGCCCACTCGCTAGTGATCAACGGCTCGTTATAAGTGCTGACCACAACTTTTGCGCCATGGGCAAGCGCGTCCTTGACCAGTAAATCCGGATCGGCCTCGAGCGGCGCTGAAACGGCATTCGGGTCGCGCAGCGCCTGCGACGTTACCCAGTTCTGGCAATAGGAGCAGTGCAGGTCGCAGCCCAGCATTCCGAAACTGTAAGCGAGGGCGCCGGGGTGGGCGTGGAAGAACGGCTTCTTCTCGATCGGGTCACACTGCACTCCGGCGACATAGCCCCAGGGAACGTAGAGCGTGCCCCCGTGGTTGAAGCGAACCTTGCAGACGCCGGGTTGGCCCTCGGGAATCGGGCAGCAGTGACCGCAGGCATAGCAGCGCACTCGATTGCGATCCAGCTTTTCCCAAAGGGCAGGGTCGCCTTCGCGGACACTCTCGTCGGCGGTGAGGATATCGCGCAACGTGGCCACATATATATTCTACGGCTGCGGGATTGAGTCTGTCTGTCCGTCGTTGGACGGGTTGGGGGGCCGGGCGGAGAATCCGGCTCAGTTCGCCTCGGATTTCGCTCGTTGGGTATGAGCGCGGATCCAGGCTTCGGCCTGCTGGCGGGCGGCGGAGACCTGCGCGTGGGTCATCTGGGAAGCCAACCCTTCGAGTCGAGCTTTGCTGTTCTCGTCACCCTGGGCAAGCGCGAGCACAGACCAGAAGTAGGCTTTGGACAAATCTTGAGGAACTCCACGCCCCGCCCAATAGTAGGCGCCGAGCGTACCCTGCGCGGTAACATGCCCTTGTTCGGCGGCGCGCAGGAACCACTGCATGGCTTGCGCGTCATTGTGCGGAACGTCCTCTCCGTTATGGTAGCGCGCGCCCATCTGCCATTGTGCGTCCGCGTTTCCCTGATCGGCGAGCCTTTGCAAGTCTGCCAGAGACTTCGCTTGCGCGCTGTAATCGGTCGAGCTTGGCCGTGAAACCTTCTCGGCCCCCGGGCGCTGCTGCGACACTTGCGGTGAGTCGGCCCAGCGCTTCTCGATCGTAGCCCCGACTAAATAGCCGAGGACCATCGCCACCACTGCAATGGTGAGCCCGAGCAGTCCGAGATAAAGCAAGCGAGACGGAACGGTGGGCGCAGGTTCGGAGACCTGCTCCGGAACTTGCTCTGCAACGATTTCTCCCGGGCCCTGCTGCACCACTTGCTCGGGGACTTCAGTCTCCGGCTCCCAAAAGGCCTCGCGCGTCGCATGGATCGAAGCAAACTCCATCGAACCCAACTCCGAAGCGGGAGGCCGCGACACGCCCGACACGGCTTCTGGCCCGACCGGCGTTTCCGGTTGAGTCTTTTCCGGCTGGGTCTTTTCGCGATGGGTTTTGGGAATCATTTCGACGAGCCGGTCCAAAACCGTCTCGTGGTCCTTCGTGAAACCGCGCGGATGCGGAGAGAAAACCTCCAGCAGGCCGACCACCCGGAAATCGGACACGATGGGAGCGGCCATGAGCGAACCTATGCCCAGTGCGCGACAGACTTCGGGATCGATGCGCGGATCGTTTTCCGTATCCTCGCACGAGACGAGCAGGCCACTGCGAACGCATTCTCCAGAGAGCCCTTGCTTTACGTCCACGGGGGCTCCCAGCGGCGGAGCGGGTTCGCCGGTTCGCGCCCGGCAGATTATCTCGTCATCCGTGAGAAACGCCAGGGCCGCGCCACTGGCTCCCGTGAGACTCAAGGCGCGCTCGGTGATGAGCTGCAAAACTGCATCGACATCGTCACCGATCTCGCGGACCTTGCGGCCAACCGCTTCCATCGAAGAGAGCGTTCCGCTGCCATCGGAGATCGGGACGAGACTGCGGGCTCCACTGACCGGCACCGGCTCGGGTGGTTTCTCTTCCTCGCGACGCGCGAGTCGCTCGGTTCGAGCCGCGTGGTTGGAGCAGGCGATCAGCAGGTTGGCAAAGAGCCATTCTTTCAGTATTTGCCGGGAACTCTCCGGAAGCCCGGAAAACCGGATACCTCCGCGGCCAGCGTCATCGCTCCATATCACCTGACCACTGCCATGAATGAACCTCTTGGTTTCGGGCAGATCGAGGCAGAGCGTTACGGTCCGGTTCATTTCCAGGCGTTCACTGGTTTGCACGGCGAAGCCGTCTTCGTGCAGGTCGAGCAATTCGCTAAGGTCCACAACCATGCCGGTCCGCGGGCCATTGAAACTGGCGTAAACCGGAGTGTGGAGTTTTTGACGAACACAACGGCGCCGCTCTCCGTTGGGAGCCCCTGCAATTGGATCCGGCAATCCGAGAATGCTCCGATCCATGATTGCCTCCATATTAACTCAGGGAACGAAAGGAAGGGAGCAAGATCCCACGCAGGGACAGCCGGAGGCGGCTGTTCCTACGTTCGCTTCGATCGGTTTTTCAAAAATCCGTTAGAGGTTTGCGGCCAGAAACGGGGTGTTGCCTTGCGCAGCTGGCACGAGAACTTCGGGCATAGTCAGCACTCGATCAAGCGCGTCTGCGAGGGTAGCGGGAAATTCGGAGGTCAGGAGGTTGACATCCAATTGAAGATCACGGTTGCTGTAGATGCGGTAGACGACCAGTGAGCCGCGGTGCTGGCTCGAAGTTGTCACCAAGTCCAGCGTCAGCTTCCACGAAGGCCGGCTGGAAATTGCCACCATGTGAGGAAACTTGCTCCAGTGAATGTGGCGGTTGGTTTCGCCGCGCGCCGCTTGATCACCGGGAAGCGACTTAAGGTGCAATTCGAATGCATCGAAATCGTTGCTATCGAAGGCGCCGACCAGGACGCTGCGCACCTGATTGAAATCGCCCGCCACCTTGAGTTCCTCGACCGCGCGGCGCACCGAAAGATTGTTGATGACGATCTGCCGCTGGTCAATGGTTCGCTGCGCCACTCGCCGCAGTTCGCCAAACTCCAGGTAGTTCAGGTGCTGGACTCCCAGCCAGACACCCGTCCCCACGACCGCCAGCACCAGTCCCAGGGTGCTGCCCGTCGGCCACAGCAGGAACAGGCTGAGCATGGCAAACATCGCGGAGACGGCGTAGAGAACGATCACCACCTGGCGATGCGAAAAACCCATCTGTAGCAGCTTGTGGTGGATGTGTTCGCGATCGGCGGTAAAGATCGGACGGCCGCTGATCAGCCGTCGCAGGATGGAAAGAAACGTCTCCAGAATCGGCAATCCGAACGAGACCACCGGGATGGCCACGGCCACGAACGTCGGCGCTTTCTGCGCTCCTGCCAGAGCCAGCGCGCTGAGCATGAACCCGATGAACAGGCTGCCCGAGTCACCCAGGAAAATCGTGGCCGGATTGAAATTGAAGCGCAGGAATCCCAGGATGGCGCCGGCGAGGGTCACGCTCATCAGGGAGCCCAGCCAGGAATGAGTGACCAGCGAGACCACAAAAAACACCATCGTCGAAAACAAGGCTGATCCGGCGGCCAAACCATCCAGGCCATCGATGAGATTGAAGGCATTGGTAACCGCAACCACCCACAACACCGTGAGGGGCAACCCGACGAACCAGGGCAGCGAGTGGGCACCGAAGATCAGCGGCAGATCGAGAACGCGCATTCCGCCGGCGAACAGCATCGCAGCGGCGATGGCTTGCACGGCAAACTTCAAATACGGACCTGCGCCGCGGCGATCATCGTAGATGCCTAGACAAAAAATCAGGCAGGCCGGAATATAAATGCGAAGAAGCGTAGTAGGAGCGAGCCCTTCGAGCAGGCGGGGAAATACGAGGGAGAGCCCCAGCCACACGCTCAAACTGACGGAGAAAGCCAGGAAGATCGCCACGCCCCCCAAACGAGGAAGCGGGGTTCGGTGGACGTGCCGTCCGTCTTGCGGCACGGAAACCCAGCCTCTGCGAGTTGCCATATCTCGCACTTCACGCGTAGCCACAAACGACAAAGCCAGCGAGAACGCAAATAACCCAAAGAACAGGAGCGTCAAAATCAGAGTTCCATTCCGGCTGAAACATCCGGCATCTCACACCACATTTGCTGCGCGGAAGTTTCAGTCAAATCTTTCAGACAGGGTTTCCCCATTTGCGGCGCCGTGTGAAGAATGTTTGGTTTCTGGCAATATACAACTCGTAGCGGGCGCTGACAACTGTTCTGGCTCATTTCTTTGTTGACTGTTGATAGTCCCAGGGATGAAACAGAGCGCTCTGCGCCGATTTTACCGGGGCGCGTGTGTTAAACTCGACGCACTTTCAGGAGTCTTGGTATGTCCGGGCGGAATCGCCGCTTGCTTTTGCGAAGCGTGTACGTTTTTCTTGTTGGTTTATGCAGCCTCCACCTTCTGGCCCAGACACCTGCCACGGGGGTGGCGCCGCAGCCCGCACCTGCGAACGAACCCGCTTCGCTTCAATCGCCCCGTCTGCTTGCGAATTCCAATGTGAAGCTGGGCATCGGCGATCTGATCGAGATCAGTGTGTTCGGAGTGCCTGATCTTTCGACCAAGACGCGCATCAGTGGCTCCGGAGACGTCTACCTTCCCCTGATTGACTATGTTCACATTGCCGGCCTGACCACCGATGAAGCGCAGGAGTTGATCCAAAAGCGGCTGGAGGATGGAGGCTTTGTCCGCGGCCCGCACGTTTCCATTTTCGTCGACGAATCCGCATCGCAGGCCATCATGATGGTGGGAGAGGTCGGTCGCCCCGGAGCCTACCCTGCGATTGGTGAGCGACGCCTTTTCGACTTGATCTCGGCAGCGGGAGGATTAACCGACAAGGCCGGCCGCAATGTGACCATCGAACATCGCGGAGATCCGGGTCAGAAGGTCGAACTTCAGCTCTCGTCGAACCTGGCGGAAGATACCAAGAACAATGTCGATGTTTTTCCGGGAGACCTGATCATTGTTTCTCGCGCCGGGATCGTTTATGTCGTGGGCGATGTGCAGCATCCCAGCGGGTTTCTGATTGAGGACAACGCCCTCAGTGTTCTCAAAGCTCTGGCGCTGGCGGGCGGCAGTACCCGCACCTCTGCCTTGAGCAAAACCAGGATTCTGCGGCAGACGCCGAACGGGGTTCAGGAAATTCCCGTCAACCTCAAGAAGGTACTTTATGCCAAGGCGCCGGATATGGCTCTGGTGAAAGGTGACATATTGTTCATCCCCGGAAGTGCGGCTAAGGCTGCGGGATATCGAAGTGCGGATGCAGCCATGTCGCTGTCCACCTCCTTGGCGATCCTTGCTGTTCGCCCTTAGGCCGTGTGGCGCGGACACTCCTGTCCGCGGTCGTTGCAGTTGCCTCGTTTCGCAGACAGGATCGTCCGCGCTACACTCCGAGCGCTTCCAGCACCGCGATGTAGTCCTGCGCCGTTTTTTCGCGGGAAAGTTTATTGACGATGTATTGCCGCCCGCTGGCTCCCATTTGTCGCCTGTGCTCAGGATCCCCAGCCATGGCAAGGATCACTTTCACCAGAGCTTTGCTGTTTTCGGGGTCCACAAAAACGCCAGCGCCGGCTTCTTCGACAATCTGTCGAGCCTGCCCGTCGACAGCGACGATGACCGGCCGCTCGCACGCCATGTATTCGAGAAGTTTGGTGGGAATCACCGTCTTGAACAGCTCTGTCTTTTTCAGCATGACCAGGCAGAGATCGGCAGCCGAAACATAGGCGGGAATCCGTTCCCGCGGCTGCTGACCAAGAAACTGAATGTTGGTGAGTCCGCGGGCAGCGGCGAGTTCCACGATCCGTTCCTTTTCTGCCCCTTCGCCAATCAGTAAGAACCTCGCCTTCGGCAACGCAGTCTGTAGTTCTTCGGCGGCGGCAATCACCGTCTCCAGTCCATGCGCATTGCCCATCGTGCCGATGTAGCAAATCAGAAAACGATGTTCGAGGCTCAGTTGCTTTCGCACTTCGATTGCTGCGGGGTCGAGCCGGAAGAGATCGGTCTCGACCCCATTTTCGACCATGGAAATCTTTGCCGCGGGAATGTTCCAGTACCGGATCAGGTGATCCTTGAAAGCCGGCGACACGACAACGATGCGGTCGGCGCGACGGTAAAGAAATCCGGCGATTGCGCCCAGCGTGCGATGGAGCCAGGTTCCCTCGCTGCCCGCGCCGACGGCTGCGAGCGCTTCCGGCCAAAGATCGCGCACTTCGAAGACGAAGGGAACGCGCTTCCACCACGCCAGCCACCATCCGGAAAGTGCGACCAGCAATTGAGGAGACGTGGCGATGACCACCCCCGGCCTGCGCAGAGCCAACCCGCTGACCGCTGCCGAGACACAGAACGACGCGTAATTGCGGATTCGTTCGTGCGCTTTTCGGTTCGGCAAAGGCCAGAGCCACGTGCGAACGACGCGCACCCCATCGACGGTCTCCGTGTAGCGAAGGCGGTGCAACCGCGACCGCCAATCCTCGGGCACGACGCCTGTCGGATGGTTCGGAAATCCGGTCAGGACAGTCACTTCATGCCCCATCCGCGCCCAATGCCGGGACAATTCCGCGGCGCGCGCCGCCGGCGCTCCCATTTCAGGCGGAAAATATTGCGAGACGTAGAGAATCTTCACGATGAGATTTAGACCAATCAGTAGTGCAGCAATTTGAAAACGCTTTTCTCGACCAGGGCGCGGGTCCGATTGCTGCGGCGCTGCGCGTAGCCTTCCCACCGCTCGGCAACCGCTGCAAAGCGAGCGTCGCCCGTCAGCTTGGACATCACGCGCAACTGTACGATATGCAACTGGTGATAGAAAGGGCTCGCCAGCATTTTCAGCCGGGTTCCGGACTGTTCATACAAGGACCAATATCCGGTATCGAACCGAGCCAGGTTGTGAACCAGCGTCTCGACCCCGCGATCGAAAAGTTCCTTCGCCGAAGTATCCGCGCGCGCCAGCCAGAAATCGAACACTCCCCACAGCGCCCACATGAATCCATTCAAAATGTGCGTCGGCGGGTCCACGAGGTACTCTTCGATCCACTGGTTCTTCTCTTGGTCTTCAAAGAGTACGCCACCTTTGGCAATGGGCCGTGTCAGGGCGACAAACGCCTTTTCGGCCGCACGTTGATACCTCTCGCCTTCGGAATGAGCATGAGTATGCGCCCGCAACAGAAGTGAAACGCCCTGTCCCTGAGCGAGTCCCGAATACCATGGCGCCTTGAGCGTGTCACGATACTCCCAGTCAAAATGATGGTTCCAGACCCAAAGCCCGTGAGCATTCTGTTCCAGGTTGGCGGTAAGCCAGTCCGCAGCCTTGAGAGTCTTCTGCCAGCGGTCTTCATCCCTGTCACTTGTCTCGCAGTAACGGTTGTAGTTCGCGAGCCCCCACTGGGCGATGGCGATCGGGTTGTACTGCAGGCCAATCACTCCGTGGTAGTCGAGCATAGGAATGCCGGCAGCATCGTAGTGCCCGCCGTAGTCTGCCTTCTCGCGAAACAGCATGTAGTATTCGCCAAGCTGGCTGGCGGTAGCGCGCGGATTGATCTCCGGCGCCTCATGCCAGAACGTCAACTGGCTTCGTCCAGAACCAAGGTAGGCGCGGAAGATACGCCGGTAGTAATCCCAACGCGTGGCTAGGCTCATGCCGACTCAACTTCCCAGAGTGTGGTGACCAGATCGTCCGTCTCGACGGCGATGGTCGTGGCTGCCAGATAACGCGTGGCGTTGTCGCCGTCGGGCAGGAAGGCGTTACCGTACTGGAAATAACGCATCGGCAAGCTGTCCTTCTTCCATCGAGCCAGCACCTGCCAGTTCGCTCCGTCTTTGGAGCCGGCGATGTGCACTTCACGGCCGGTGTTTACACGGCTGGGCTCGATCATCGTCGAAAAAAACATGGCGTCGCCAACCTGGCAACCAACCCTACAACCAAAGATCGAAGAGCTGGCGAGGTCGCCGACCTGCTCGACATTCCCCGCCTGATCGAGCCGATACACGTGGTTCTTTTCGAGCGGTGTGTCTGTCGAAAGATACAACCCGCTTTGCGTTGGAATCGCAGCCACGGCCCGCGCTTGCTGGTTCCCCGCCAGCACGACCTCTACCGAGCGAAGATCCGAGGAAGCGCGAAGCACCTTGCACTCGGCGCCTTCATCCCCTGTCAGTATCCAAAGGCAATCGCCCCAGCGGTCGTAAATAATGTTGTGGACGTGTCGTATGCTTCCCGCGGAAAACGTGTAGGCAATCTGCCACGTGCGTCCGCGATCGGTCGAAACGTAGACGTGAACTTCCGCGCGCTCGCGATTGTCGAAATACTCGCCCCAGTAAATTCTTCCCGATGGAACCGCGGTGACGTGCAGCGGTCGTGTGCCGCGCTGAACTTTATGAGTGACACGAAATTCATCGCTGTCCGGGGTTCTCGTTACCAGCGCGCCCGGAACCGCGCCCACCATCGTCTGGTCGTTTGTCTGGCCGCCGAGAATGGCCAGCGCATGAAAGCCATCGCGCATCAGGCGATAACTTAGCGCGTTGCGCGACGTGAGATTCCTCCACCAGACTGGACGAAAGCGCGCGACCAATTCCCACTCTGCGCTCTTGCCCGCCTGCAGGCGGACGATCTGATATCCGCGACAACCATAGAGAACGCCGCCGTCCCACGCTAGCACTCGAATGCCGTGCCAGGCAGCGACTCTCCTAAGCGTTAGCGCGGAAAATGCGGCCACCGCAACTGGGGTTTCCATGAGAGGTAATGTCAGTTTTCAGTCTTGACCTCGGACTTGCACGCAACAAAAGGCCCGATGGCCAGGACATCCATCTTGGTTCGCTGGAAACAATCGACTGCTTCTTGCGGCGTGCACACGATCGGCTCATTTTCGTTGAAGCTCGTGTTCAGGATCACCGGGGTCCCAGTTTTCTTGCCAAACGTCTGGATCAGATCGTAGTAGAGCGGATTCTCTTCCCGTGCCACGGTCTGCAATCGCCCGGTGTTATCCACGTGGTTCACGGCGCACAGGCTCTTCCTTTTCTCCGGACGAATCTTGTACACATGGAGCATGTAGGGCGATGGATGATCGTGCTCGAAATACTCGTGCTGCGCTTCGGCCAATATCGAGGGCGCGAAGGGACGGAACCACTCGCGGTGTTTGATGCGGGCGTTCAGCACATTCTTCATGTCGGGCAGGCCCGGGTGGGTAACGATGGAACGATTGCCGAGCGCGCGCGGTCCCCACTCCATGCGCCCCTGAAACCATCCCACAACATTGCCCAGCACCATCTGATCGGAAACCGCGTCGAGCAGCGGCGCGCGCTCCAGTCGCCGATACTTTACGCCCGCGCTTTTCAAGGCTGATTCAATCTGCGCTTCGGAAAACTCCGGCCCGAGGTAGGCGTGATTCATCTGCTCCCGGCGCGACTGTTTCAGCACGGAGTGATACGTGTGCAGCGCGGCGCCAATCGCCAAGCCTTCGTCGCCTGCCGCCGGCTGAATCCAGGTGCGCCGGAACGGCGTCCGCGAAAACAGTTTGCCGTTAGCCACGCTGTTAAGCGCGCAGCCCCCCGCCATAGCAAGATTCTCATCGGGAACGCGCTTATGCACTTCGTTCACAAGATGAAAGAACACTTCCTCGAAAGAATATTGCATGGCATACGCCAGATCCATATCCCGCTGCGTGATCTCGGTGTACGGCTCGCGGGGCGTGCCAAAAAGCGTCTCCATCATGTCGGAGAAATGCCGCGCCAGGCGCACCGTTCCGTCGGGTAGCACCTGCATTCCCTGACTGCTGCCGAGCGGCTTGAAGTAACTCATGTTGAGTCGAAAGTTGCCATTCTTGCGCTCGACAACTTTCCGAATCTCGTCGACGTAGGTATCTTTTCCATACGGCGCCAATCCCATGACTTTGCCTTCATCGCCATATTTTCGGTAGCCGATGAAATCGCAGATCATGGTGTAGAAGCTGCCCAGCGAGTGCGGCAGGAACACTCGGTCGAGCACCTGAATTTCGTGGCCCTCGCAGCGCGCCATCATCGTCGAGACAAAATCTCCCGAGCCGTCGTAGCTGAAGCCCGCCGCCTTTTCCCACGGCGAACAGTAGTACGAACTGGCGATGTGCGCAATGTGGTGCTCCAGATGATGCTCCTGAAACTTCAGCGTGGAGGCATCCACGTCGAGGGCGTGCGACAGCAGCGAACGCAGGTCGCGCATCGACTCTTTGCGCTGCCGCATCTTGATGAAATTCAGGACCTTGGCCGGATTCGCCAGCGCATATTGCACTTTCTTGGCGAGGTTGGCGTCACTATCCTGGCCTACGGCAACGTGCTGAACATCGGTGATCTTCGCGCCCGCTGCATCCAGGCATGCTTTCACCGCCAGCGCAGGAAAACCGCCGTAATGTTTGTGCCGGTTCAGCCGCTCCTCGGCCACCGCAAAAAGAATTTTTCCGTCTTCGATGATCGCCGCCGAAGCATCGGCATGAAACATATTCAGGCCCAGAATCAACATTTACGGCTCGTTCCCTTCTCGGTCATTCCATTGTTTCTTAGCAGCCCCAGGCGAAACTGAGGCCCCGCTCTTCAACTCTCAATTCACCAGACTTTAATCTCGTGCACCCTCCGGACCCGACTCTCACCACGGGATCCTAATGTGTCGATTCTTCCTGCAGGGCGGACGCGACGAACTCGCTCAACTCGACCGTCAGCGGCTGACCGGTCTGGCATGAGTTCTGCAGTCGAAGGGTCGCGAGGGTCGAGCCCACGACCTGTTTAAACGGAGTGGGCGGCGTCTTGCCCCGAAGCGCGTCCACGAATTCCTGCATCTCCGCTCTGTGGCCCTTGTCCCGTCCCCAGCGCGCGCGCGTGATTTGTTTGCGTCCGTTGCGAACCAACTCGAGCCGACGAAAATCTTCGAGGATTGCAACCGAGCCGCCGCCGAAAATTTCTACGCGCTCCTTCGAAGCCGACTTGTCGCCGTTGGCGAGATAGCTGATCGTCCCCAATGTGCCGTTCGCGAACTTGAGCGAGGCAACGACGTTATCCATGCTGTACTGCCCCGGATTGCCCACGGTCTGCGCCTGCACTTCGATGGGACACGAGCCCACGAGAAAACAGAGGAAGTCCACAAAATGGCAGACCTCGCCGAGAATGCGTCCGCCTCCCTGCTCGGGATCGTTCACCCAATGATCGGCGGGGATATAACCGGCATTCACGCGATAGTGGATGGCCAGCGGCTCGTGGATCTCCGACAAGAACTTTTTCATCTGCACCGCCATCGGCGCGAATCGACGGTTGAAACCGACCATGAGGAGCGGAGCATTTTCTTTGGCCGACGCGCACACCAGCGCAGCCAGTTCGCCTTCATTCAGGCAAAGCGGCTTTTCGCAGAAAACCGCTTTCCCCGCGCGCAGAGCTGCGAGCGTCTCGCCGGCATGAAGGTTATGACGGGTGGCGATCAGCAAGGCTTTGATTCTTGTATCCTGCAGAAGTTCAGCTTCTGAGTTCGAACAGTAGGAGAATCCAAACTTCTCCGCCGCGTTCCGGCTACGCGGGCCGGTCGCATTGCAGACGCCGATGAAAGAAACGCCCGGGATCGCCTTCAGCGCGGGCAAGAGCGTGTTCTGCGCGAAACTTCCAGCTCCCAGCACGCCCAGACCTATCGAACCTGACGAGGGCACGCCCGCGGCCACCGGAATTTTCTCCGATAAATTCGGCTTGGTTCCAGACTCGGCGCCCGCGAATGTGATCAGTACGGCTAGAAAGGGCTCACCCGTGCTGCCTGTGATCAGGTCATAGGCCCGCGTCGCCTGTTCCATGGGAAAGCGGTGAGTGATCAGCGACGGGATGTTCAGTTTGCCGTCGGCGATGAACTGCAGAAAGGCTTCGAGGTTGCGCGTCTCCGACCAGCGCACATGCCCGATCGGATAATCGCGGCCTTTCTGCTCATAGGCAGCGTCGTAACGGCCGGGGCCATAAGAGCGTGAGATGCGAAAATCCAATTCCTTTTCGTAATACAGCTTGCGCTGCAGTTCCATGCCGACGGTGCCCACGGCAACCACAATGGCTCGATCACGCGCCAGTTCCGCCGCCAGGTTCACCGGCTCGCTGCTCGGATTCTCCGCCGTAATCAGCACTGAGTCCACTCCCACGCCACCCGTTTTCTGGAAGCACAGATCGCGGAACTCGCGCGCGCTTGTACACGCGGCCTCGGCTCCGCCTCCAATCGCGAGATCAGCACGCTGACGCAACAGATCCATCCCAAAGATGCGGCAACCGGCGGCTTTCAGCAACTGAACCGTGACTTGTCCGAGCAATCCCAGACCGATCACCGCGACCGTGTCGCCGAGCGCGACTTCGGCGGTTCGGATGCCGTGCAAGCAAATCGCACCCACCGTCCCGAAGGCGGCTTCTTCGTAGGACACGCCGCTTTCGCGAGTCCAGAGTTGCTGTGGCCACTGGTCGCTGCCGAGCTGCGCTCGGCTTGGACAGCCGAGGGCGGCTGTCCCCACGCGAGACGGCGCTTCGCCGCCTTCTGGAATCTTCGCCACTAACATTCTGGGCACGCAGGCAAACTCGGCATGCACGGCGTATCCGGCACCCGCGCAAGCTACGCGGTCGCCTACATTGATGTCGGCGATGCCATCGCCAACGGCAGCCACCACTCCGGCGCTGCTGTAGCCCACAGATTGCGGTTGGCCCAGGCGGGACCGCACGGTTTGCAGGGTGGAAGCCAAGCCATCCCGCTGCATCTTCGCCACCACATCGCGCACCAAGTCAGGACGAGCCTTCGCCTTCGCCAGCAGACCCTTGCTGGCAAATTCCGACGACGCGCGCTCCGTGCCGGCCGACACGAGTGACGCTGCCACTCGCACCAGCACACAGCCCGGCAACAATTGCGGCGCGGGAACCTCGGTGACCTTCACCTCACCCGTGCGCGCGTCTTGTAAGAGTTGCTTCATGCCGTGGTTCGTCGTCTCTAAGAACCTGTGGTGAAACTTAAATTCCACAATTCAGCGCCTGAAGGCGCGTTCATGCTCATGTACTCACGGCATGCCTGAAGGCATGCCCTGATACGAATCTCACCTGCGCGACAAACTCTTAAGACAACACCGGTTGAGACAGTTGCGATGCGTCGATCTGCCGCTGAGCGAAATTCCTCGCGCCACCGTCGAGAAAAAGCTGCATCCAGATTTCCAGCGTCAGCAGTTGCCAGATTTGCATAGACCAGTCTTCCGCGCCCCGGCGGTGTTCGTCAATGTAGCTGCGCACCACTTCCGGACGGAACAACCCGCGTCGCCGGACTTGAGATTCCGAAAGCAGATCGTCCACCATCGGACGCAAATCGTGCGCCAGCCAGTAGTCTACCGGCGCCGCGAAACCCGCTTTCGGCTGCCGCATCACCTCTTCCGGCAGCATACTACGCATGGCTTCGCGGAAGATGTGCTTCGTCACCGGACGCCATTTCCCTTTCAGCTTCCACTCTGGCCTTACATTCCAGGCAACGAATTCGGCGAGTTCCCGATCCAAAAACGGCACCCGCACCTCGACCGACGACGCCATGCTCATTTTGTCGTTGTAGGTCAGGTTCAGTGTGGCCATGAAAATCTTGGTATCCAGGTAGAGCATCTGGTTGAGAAAGTCCGCGTGCCGCACTTTGTCGAACGCAGCCAGATGCTGGCCAGCGGAATTGCCGCTTGCCGCCTGCTGCGATTCTGGAGAATATAAATCCGTCTTCTGCTGCGCATCAAGATACGTGCAGTTCCTGATGAAGGCTTCCGCCGGGCTGAGCGCCGCGCTGCGCGCCATCTTCTTCGCCAGACGCAACGTTCCCTTCATGCGCGTTCCGCGCAGTGACGGCAATCCCAGCATAGCTCGCTCCGCGGCGGACCGAGCGAAGCCCGGGACACGCCGATATTCTTCCGCCCACGCGTGAGCGACATGCTTGCGATATCCCGCGAAAATTTCGTCGCCGCCCACTCCCGACAAGAGCACGGTCGCCTGTTTTCGCGCCTCGCGGCACACCAGATACGCCGTGATGATCGCGGGATCGGCCGTGGGCTCATCCATGTGCCAGGTCAGACTCGGCAACAGACCGACCACATCGGGCTCGACCACAATCTCATGGTGCTCGCAGCCCAGCTTGCGCGCGAGGCGCTGCGGAACGCCGGGATCGTCAATCGTCGTCTCGCCCACGCGACACTTCTCGGGAAACGTAATCGTATAAGTCCGCACAGGCTGCTTTCGCGCCATGACCGCCGCCATGGCCGTAACTATGCTCGACGAATCCAGCCCAGCACTCAGAAAAGCGCCGATCGGAACATCGCTCACCATCTGTCGCTCGACCGAGGCGCAGAACCTCTCTCGAATCTCATCCGCCAGATCCGCCTCCGTTCGTTCGAAGCGATGTTCCGCCGGAGGAAACGTCAAATCCCAATACTGTTCGATCTTGAACTCGCCGCCTTGCCAGAGCGCATAGTGGCCGGCCGGAAGCTTGCGGATTCCCTCGAACATGGTCAGCGGATCGGGTACCCAGAGGAATGTCAGGTATTGGTCGAGCGCCTCCATGTTCATGCTCGCTTCGATTCCTGGCACTTCGAGCAGCGCCTTGATCTCGGAAGCGAAAGCGAGTTTTCCGCCGCGCTCGCAATAATAAAACGGCTTGATTCCGAAAGGATCGCGAGCCAGAAACAACTTCGGCGAAGCGCCGCGCAAATCGCAGATCGCGAGCGCAAACATTCCATTCAGTCGGTTCAGGCAGTCTTTGATGCGGTCGGCGCCATATTCTTCGTAGAGATGAACAATGGCTTCGGTGTCGGTGTGCGAATGAAAACGATGGGCTTTGCTTTTGCCTTCGAGCTCACGGCGCAGCTCGGCGAAATTGTAGATCTCGCCGTTGTAGGTGATCCACACCGTCCCATCCTCGTTGCTCATGGGCATGTGGCCATCGGCGGAGAGGTCGAGAATGGCAAGACGGCGGCTGCCCAGTCCGATGTATCCCCCATCGGGGAAACGCCGCTCCCAGAGCCCGGAGTCGTCGGGACCGCGGTGCGTCTGCACGTTCGTCATCCGGACGAGCGTCTCCCTGTCGCCGCAGTTCACGAGTCCGCTGATGCCACACATGACCTCAGTTCCTCCCGTTTTGCAGCTCGAAGATTTTGGCCTTGGTATGAAACATCTGCACCGCTTGAAAGGTGCAATAGATCAGGCCGGGTACGCCATCGAGAAACCCCAGACGAAGAACGTAACGGTACAGGAAAAGAAGAACCGGAGAGCCCGGCAAGCGATAGAGATTCCGCTTGAGCCATCTTCTGCGCTGCGCCTGAGTGCCGAACAAATCCGCCCTCACCTCTTCAGAATTAGAATCGCCTTCCGGCTGCAAAAGCACGCGCGCTTCCCAGTTCGAGTACTCATTGTGCTTTAGGATGTAGCGCGACAACGAATCAACATTGTGGTGGACCAGCGCATTGCGTAACTCCGCGGTGGGCCCATCCACCACCACGTGTTCGTGGATTTCGATGTCGGCCATCGAGGTATCCTGATCCTTCAAGCGGCACTCAAAACGACCTCGCCCTTTGCGGAACAGCGACAACTTCCAGAAGCTCGCATCGCAATGCCGCAAGACCCTTCCGAGAAAATACATTTGCAGGCGAATGGAATACCCGTTCACCCCAGGTTTTTGCAGCGCCTGCCGAATTTCTTCCACCAGTTCCGGGGTTAGGAATTCATCCGCATCGAGCAGCAGAATCCAGTCGTACGCGAACGGCAGCGTGTCCATCGCCCATTGGCGCTTCTTCGGCCAGCCCCCCGCATAATGAAACTGGACCACCTTTGCGCCATGCGACTGAGCAATGGGAACCGTGTCGTCTGTGCTCTGCGAATCGATGACATACACTTCGCCGACCGCCGCGAGCGACTCCAGACAGCGCGGCAGGTTGCGGGCCTCATTGCGAACCGGAACGACCACACTTACGGGGAGCACCTGCACAGCAGCGCTCGACTGCGACACCTCAGGCTCTGATTTTGTTTCGATCAAGTCCATTCCGTCGGCAGGTAGAAGGTTCCACTATGTTAGCTGAATTGAAGAGCGGAGGATAACCGGCGTGCTCAGAAAGTTCTTCGAATCCAGGTTCTCCCGTGGCATCAAGGGCCGGCGAAATATAGCTACTTGAACGCCTCCACGTACAGAGAATGCGGCAAACCCGTCGAGTCTCCCGGTTCATACGGCGGAACGCTGCTGCCATACAAGCGGCTCTTCCCTTCCGCAGATTTCTCCACCTCCCGGAATCCCGCTTCGCCAAGCACCTCGTTGAGATAACTGAAATCGAACGCGGTCCGGTGCTGTCCATCGCAGAAAACGAAATTCGAAAACCTGCCGCCGAGCGAATCGAAGTGACGTGGGAAAGAATCGTCGAACCAATCGCTGCGTTCCTGAGTATAGGCTGCAATCGCGCTCTCCAGGCTGGGAACGATGAGGCGGATGCCGCTGCCCCATTTCAACACGCGCACACATTCCTGAAGAAGCCGCTTTAGCTCATCCGGATAGAAGTGCTCGAACATGTGGGTGGAATAGATCGAGTCAACCGAGTTCGAACCAAACGGAAGCCCGTTTCTAACATCCAGCCAAACGTCAATCTTGTTGAAGAGGTTGCCGTCTATGTTCAGGAAGCCGGGAAGGTATTTTGGACCGCAACCAAGATGCAGATGACAGGCGCCGTTGCGAGGACGTGCGCTCATCACATACCGGCGCAAGAAATAATTCGGAACGGTGGCCTTGGCAATGCCCCAAAACACTATGTCTTTATAACGCTGGTGAAGCAACCCATCCTCCGGTAACGGTGACCGTTATTATAGAGCAGCGTATCGAGCCATCTTTTGAGATGGGCAGACCACTCACGCGACGGCTTCGCGGTAAATCCTGGCCAGGTGTTGTGCCTGATGCGATAGCGTCAACTTTTCCAGGATCGTCTGGCGCGCAGCCGTCCCCAGGCGCGTGCACATTTCGGGCGACCCGAGTAAAGCGGAAAGCCCCTGCACTAGTTGTTCGAGTCCATCCACAGGAATGAGCCAGCCATTCCTGCCATGCTCAATCACTTCATCAATTCCTTGTCCGCTACAGCCAATCACCGGCTTGCCGCAGGACATCGCTTCCAGGTACACACACCCCAGGCCCTCGTTCCGGCTGGGCAATACGAATACGGAGCAGCGTCGCATGGCCTCTGCGACTTCGCACCGGCTCTGCCGCCCGACAAACTGAACCTGCTGCCCAATGCCCAATTCGCGCGCCCGCGCTTCAAGTTGAGCGAGATCCGGCCCTTCTCCGATGATGCGGCATCGAAGTTGGGGAAAGGAAGATTTGATATTTCTGAGCGCTCGCAAAACAAGTTCGTGGCCTTTGCTGCGCAGCAAGTTGCCGACGATCAGAATCTCTGGATCGAACTGGCCCACCGCAGCCGGATTCGGCGAAAAAAGAATCGGATTCACGCTGTTGTACACGATGGTGCTGCAGGTTTCCGCCGGCGTTCCCGTTTTCAGAATTTCCTGCACCTTGCCGCTGATACAGATTACGGTCCGCGCTGCGCGGTAGACGTCCACCGACACCTTCCGCCGCCACGCCGCGGGAATTCCACCAAGAAAGCACGTGTTAAACACATCCAACCCGTGAATCGTAACCACGAACGGAATATTCAAACGGCGGGAAAGCAACGCGGCCGCGTGTCCGCAGGGCAGGGCCGCATGAGCGTGGATCACATCAATCGGCTTCACACTGTGCAGCTTCCGTATTCGTCGCAGCAGACGGGCGTAGAGCAGCTTCCCCGCGCTCGATAGCCCGAGATTTCCGGGAACATGCGGATATCGCACCCAGTCTGCCGCAGCCGATGGAGTCGGATGTTTTCGAGGATAGTAAATCGGGGCTGTTGCAATCACGCTGGAATCGACACCGAACTGCTTAAGCTGCTCGATCGGTTCCGCGATGAAGCAACCGCTCACCTCATTTTGGTCCGAAGGAAAAAATGGGGTGATCGTCAAAACGTGCAGCGCTGAACCCACATCCGCGACGAGGGACATCAGTTTCGCTCGCTCCGAGACTGCACCAATTCCTGAGCCAGAACAAGCAGGCGTTCAACATGCTCGCTCCAGCTGAAGTCGCGAGCGCGTTGCAGGCCATTGCGCGACAGTCTTTCCGCCAACTCCGGCGATTCCTGGATCTGCAGTACCCGTTCCGCCAACGCATCGGGAGAAAAGCGGGGGAAATAAATTCCCGCATCCCCGCAGATTTCGCGATGCACCGGCAAATCCGACGCCACCACCGGCAAGCCACTCGACATGGCCTCGACCAGGGGATGGGCGAACGTTTCCGCGTAGGCCGGGCTTACATAGACGTGGCAGGCGCGGTAGAGCTGATGAAGCAAGTGATAAGGGACCGAGCCCAGTTCGACAATGTTGTCCCGGACGCCAAGAATGGTCATCAACGAAGCCGCAGTCTCGGCTCGATACGAGCCTGGATTCTTGGATGAACACAGATGACAAGTCAGAAGCAGCTTTATTTTCTTTCCCGGTAACCGGTCACGCAAAATTGGCAACGCCCGTATCAACGTCTCGAAATTGCGATAGTAGTTGTAGTGGCTTACAAAAAGCACCTTCAGTGCGTCGGCCGACTCCTTCAGCTGATTTTGCATGGAGTCGGGCAAGGGGGTCGAGTCGCTGGTAAACAGATTACGATCGAACCCGTGGTAAACACTCAGCACATTTCCCCCCGCCCATTTGCCGAGGTCTTCCGCAAAAGCCTTGCTCGGAGCGACCGTGACATCGGCCCAGTGCACCGACCGGCGAGCGAACCAACCTTTGATCAAGGTGTCGATCCAAAGCCTGTAATCTCTCCGTTTTCGGACATCGCGGTAGAAATCGGCCGATAGGTAAAGAGAGTTTCCAGACAGAAGGATCTGCGGGACCGGAGAGTCCCGGAGTGCAAAGTTTCCGGTTGAAACCAGAACTTGCGCGCCATTGCGCCGCAGCAAGTCGCGAAGTTTGGTCTGTTCGAAGACAAAGCGCCCCACTACCCCGCGGCTCGGGCTGGCCTCCGCAAAAGAAATATTCGAGAATTCAGCGAATTCCCTGCGCAACTCGGCACTTAGCAGGACTGTCGATTGCGAATCAGCCCGCCGCGCCAACTGGGGAATCACATTGCGCAGATACGTGAGGCCTGCACCCGCACTCGCGGCCAGGCCATTGATAAACAATTTGATCATCGGTTGGGGACGACCGCTCCAAAACCGGCTGGCGTCGGACGGGAAGCTCGGGAAACAGCGCCGGCTACTGGGACCGCAACAGCGTCAGGGACAAGATCGGCGAGCAGAAATGCAAAAAACCAAAAATAGACGCAGAGATATGAACCCGCGGCAAAAAGCCAATCCTCGAAGTTGGCGTGGACAAGACCGGATAACACCACCATGGCCAGCGGAATCGAGTAGTGGCGTGGGTCGGCGGTTCGTTTCATCCACGTGCATACTTTCCACACTTTCGACACCGTCACCGCCAGCAGCGCAACGAAGGGCAAGACTCCCAACAACCCCACCCACTCCGCTATGGTGATGTAGCTGCTGCCGTGCTCGCGAGCCGTCTCGGCGCTTGACGCAAACTTTCCGAAACCAAATCCGGGGTCCTCGCCCGTCGGACTGGTGCCATACCCTGTTCCAAACCACGGATGCTCTTTGATCGTGGCGATCGACTTTTCCCAAGGTGTCCGCCGCGAACCCATCACGCCTTCTTCCTTGTGCCCTTTGTAGAGCACCGCATCCTTCAGGTCCCCCAGCGACTTGTTTAAGGCTTCTGGATTCCACATCCCAGTGAGCGCAACCAGGAACAGAACCAGTGCCACCACCTTCACCAGCAATTTGTACTGGTGCAGGCAAAAACAGAAGACAAGGGTGACGACCGCTACCGCAACCATTCCAGCACGTGCCATGCTGAAATGAACAAGGTACGTGCAGAGAAGCAGGGCAGCCAGCCTGCGGAACCTCACCGTCGGCCCATCGCTGGTGAGCCATCCCCACAACAGGATGGGGAACACTCCGATGCTCATCGCCGCGCCGAGAGAGTTGGGATTACCCCAAATACTCTGCCCCAGAACGAAATAGCAGATCGCCGTGATATAGACTGCTATCTCACTTCCCCAGAGCAGACCATGGAAAAAACGCTTCTCCCGGCCGAGAACGGCCAGGCGGGCGCCCGAAGCACAATATAGAAAAAGAAGGAACAGGCTCAAAGCCTTGAAGGACGCCATCTGTATCCACGGAGAAACGGTGGCGGAGACAAACGCGGCGCAGATGCAAAAGAAAGCGATCAGATGCAACGATCCGAAAGGTCTGCGGGGATTCTTCGCCCAAATAATGTAGCCAACGACTGCACCCGCGGACAGCACGACCCAGCGTCCAACTGTTCCGGCGCCTTGCAGGGGAACATGAATGCCAGCCCAAACAAAGGTGATCATCAGAAGAACGAAAAAGCGCTGGTCATATTTCCAGAGACTGGCAATGATCACCTCCAGCAGCAAGATCCCGCCCAGGAAAGAAACGTTGCCGAAGTATTGCAGATGGGAATAAGTAAAATACAGTACCAGGCTCAAGCCCAGCACGATGCCAGCCCACTGCAGCGGTTTCTCCGAATTCATCGAGCCCCCGTAACGGCGGAGATCGCGGCCGCAGCCAGACCATCGGCGCACGCTTCCGGCGAGTAGTTTCGAATTCGTTCCGAGCTTCGTGCGCTCATCTGCTGTTTGAGCCCAGGTTGCCGCACCACAGAATCGATCGCCACGCTGAGTTTCTCCGAATCTCGGGGAGGCACGACGTAGCCATTCCACCCATCTTCGACCAGGTCGGCCGAACACCCCGCAACGCTGCTCACAATGATCGGAAGTCCGCACGCCATCGCTTCGTTCACCACCAGACCCCATGGGTCGCTGTGCGTCGGTAGAACCAAGGCTTCCGCGAGCGCATACAGACTAGCCAGATCTTCCCGCTGCGCGAATCCCGGGAAACAAACCGCCCCCGGACTGATCCGTTTCGCCTGTTGCGCCAGTTCCCCTCTGGAGACACCATCGCCTGCAAATACCAAGCCCACCTCGGATCGCAGGCCGCTCTCTAGTTTGGCATAGGCTTCGAGGAGATCAAAAATACCTTTTTCCGGCACCAAACGGCCCACAAAAAGAATAAACCGCGAGGGCAGTTTCAGTTTTTCTCGAAACTCAGTTGCATGGGCTCTGGCGTTCTCCGCCTGGGTCGCAAACAAACTGTTATCGACGGCATTGGGCGCGGTCACGATGCTTGCTTCCGGAGACCCCAGCGACCTGAGATACTCGAAGGAAGCCTTCCCCGGTACCACAAATCTGTCACAGTGCCTCAAAAAATAAGCCTTCAGGGACTCCACCCATGCCCATCCTCCACGAGCATCCTGGCCGTTGCTCTCCGACCACAAAACAAATTCAACTCTGTGGCGCCGCGCCCACAAAAGCGCTTCCCAGGAGGCGGCATAGTTGTATCCGCCACAGATAATAACCTGCGGATTCACCTTGTTTAAGGCGGACCACAATCCTCGATTGATCAGGAAACTGCTCTTCCCCGCGCGCCACCGCCAGGACGGCAGAACCTGATGCGAAAAGCAGATTTCGTTCTTATAGACACGCCACTGCCGAACTGCCTCATCCGTCTCCGCCAAAAACATTACGTGTAGATCCAGCCCCGCTCGGCGTGCCAGAACGTTGAAAACCGGGATGCGGTACGGAGCAATAATCTCTGTCAGGATCACAAGCCGCCTGCTCATTTCCAACATTCCACTTCGATCTCGAACGCGACATTCACACGGCACCACTTAGCGGCGCCTCAACGACGTAGTTGTCTGCGACTCAATCCTCGCAGGAACCGGAAAAGGAATCTAGCTTCTTGAAAACAAACTGACGGAACATGAACTATTGGCTCGCAGGATTGCCTGGCGAAATCCCAAGTCTTCCAGCGTTCTTACACATTCTTTCGTATCGCACTGATTGTGATGCAACTCGAATACTGCGTGTTTGACCTTACGGAGAAGGTCAGCATAATTCTGAATGAACAACAACTCCGCCCCTTCAATATCGCACTTCAAGAGATCGATCTCAGATTTGTCCCCCATGACGAAGTCTAGATCGACGAAGTCGACTCTGACTCCCTGCCCCGCAGGAATGTCGACGGTCGTATTTTTCACGTGTAGCGCACCCTCCCGGATAACCCCGCTACCTCGCGGCTGTCCAACCAATCCGTGAACCATGCGGACACCCACTGTGCACTGCCTCTGGGACCGAATCCGCTGCTCAAGCTCCAGAAATGTTTTCGGGCTACCCTCGATCATCGTAAGGTCGAGATTGAAGCTCTCCCGTTCCTCCTGACCGATAAGATCCAGAACTCGAAACGCGAAATAGCCGACGTTTGCGCCGAGATCTAGTACAACGAAAGGCCGAACCGGAGACCGACCCTTAAGAGCCGTGTGAATTGGCACATCGTATTCGCCATTTACGAAGATTTCATTGTAGGCCCACCATTCACCCTTGCTGGCAACTTTCACGGTCAGCCCTGACTGGAGTGTGTGCTCAAGATCGAGCATGCGATAGAGGGATTGGTAGAGCAGCGTGCTCTTGACTTGCCAATATCGATTACGAATCTGGTTCTGAACCGACTCCGGCAATGTTTCAACAACCCGAGCTAGCACTTTCTTCATAGCGTGGATGGACAGACTCGAACAGAACCGCTTTCGCCTCTGACCTCCTCCAGTAACGATGCCCAGTGCTGGGCGATGATGTCCCAATCGAACATTTCCCGACAGCGCAGGTATGCTGCGCGCCCAAGGGCGGCTCGGTAATCCGCCCTTTCGAGGAGACTCGAGAGCGCGTCTGCCAAAGCCTCCACTTCGTCGGGATTCACCAGTATCCCTGCCTCACCCAGCACCTCCGGGATGCCACCGCGGTTCGAGCCCACGACGGGGGTGCCGCAAGCCATGGCTTCGGCATTCACCATGCCGAAGGGCTCCTGAAACAAAGAAGGGCTGGCAACAACCGTCGCTCGTTGAAACCACGTCGGCAGGTCCCTGTCGTGATGAATATATCCCGGGAAATGAATTCGCGCGTTCCGATTGCGGACTAACGATTGCGCCAAATCTCGTACTTTGCGTACATAATCGGTTTCCCGATGAACTCCGAAACCGCTCGTCCCCCCAATCACCAAGGCCGCATCCGGGTGGCGATCGAGCAGGCGAGCGTATGCGCGAACGAGTTGAAGAACTCCCTTTTCCTCGTCAAAACGTCCGACAAAGAAGATGGTCTTTGCTTCGCGAATCTCGTCTCGCGGGGTAAACAGCTGCGTATTGACGCCGTTAAAGATAATCGTGGTCTTTGCCGCCAAGCTCGGCGAGCGATCTGCGAATGTTCCGCGCAAAAACGCGCTGCAGACAGCGACGCCGTCCAGTTGCGGTGCCAGCGCTTCAAGCTGGGCTGCCGGCCAGTGCCCCAGATGGTTATTGTGAAGGTGCAGCCAGATTGTCCCCTCATAACCCATCCGGCGCAACTCACGAACCCATTGTGGACGGTTATGGACGTGCACCACATCGAGGGGACGCAGCGACTTGATCAAGCCACGCAACCAGAGCGGTTCGTCCCAACGGCGTAGGAACGGGATCGTGGAGATCAGATCGCAAGCTCTCCACACGCCGCTGGTGTGGTGAGACAGGTTGTACAGTTGGTCGGCGGAAGTGGGATAGCCAAACACCGTCACTTCCATACGATCTCTTAAGCGACTGTAGACCTCATACGTCCAGCGTGCCAGGGCTCCCCCGTAAAAGGGACTGAATTGTTCCCGGCCGGACAGAAGAACCCCGAATTTAGGCAATCGCTGATGACGCTGGTTCGAGTTCCCTTTCCCGATGCGATCCAATTGCATTTTCTCAGCCGTTGCCCGTGCCCGTGAGGCTCGAGCGATACCAGGCAACAAAATTCTGCAGACCTTGCTCCATCGACGTCTTCGGTGCATACCCCAGAAGGCGTTTTGCCTTGTCGATGTTCGCCCAGGTGATCGGGACGTCTCCCGGTTGATCGGGCAACCGGTCCTGCAGCGCTTTTTTTCCGGTCGCTGCCTCCAGTTGCGCAATCAACTCCGCGAGCCGTACCGGATGGGAGTTCCCCAAATTGAAGACCTCGAATGGCAGCTTGGGCTCTGGCGCGTATTCGAGAGACGCGACCACCCCAGCCACGATATCGTCAACGTAGGTGTAATCGCGACCCATCGAGCCGTCCCCGTAGACCGGTAGCGGCTTTCCCGCCTCGATGAGCGCCGTGAACTTGTGGATCGCAAGGTCGGGCCTTTGCCGCGGACCGTAGACGGTAAAGAATCGCAAGCAGAGGGTGGTCAAGCCATACAAATGCGTATAGGTGTAACACATCAACTCCGCCGCAAGTTTCGTTGCCGCGTACGGCGAGATCGGGCGCGTCATGAGGTCGTCTTCGCAAAATGGAACGGTGTTTGTGATGCCGTACACTGAACTCGACGAGCCAAAGATCAGCCGTTGCACCTTAAACTCGCGGGCGATTTCCAGAAGGTTCACTGTCCCCGCAACGTTCACACTTTCGTACAAAGCAGGCTGTTCAATCGACGGCCGCACGCCGGCGCGAGCGGCGAGATGAATCACGATTTCGGGTTGGACTTGCTCCGCAACTTTTCGCAAAGCACCCATATCCCGCACGTCCACCTCGAAGAACTCATAGGTTCCGGCGTTGCCAATCTCCTGCAGGTTGAGCCGCTTGCGGCGGAGAGCGTAGAAATTATCGAGGTTGTCCACAATGGACAATTTCGTCCCGCGGCGAATCAGCGCCTCCGCCACGTGGGATCCAATAAAACCGGCGCCACCTGTCAGTAAAATCCGTTTCGGATTTGATCCCACTCAATCGCACCCCGACTTCGTGAGGAACAGAAAAACTCATTCTAGCGCACAGCCACGACCAAACCGGACTCCGGATTGACCTTCATACAATACCCTCGACCTCCCTTTGCAGCAGATTGCGACCGATGCCAGCCCAGGTGATCGCATAGACCGCGCACCCCAGACCGACCAAGAACAAAGGGGGTAAATGCTTGGGAAGCGCGACCCATAATGCAGCCCCCATAATCAAACTGGCGATCACAGCAACGCTCAGCAGCGGGGTCTTCGCGGCAGCGCGCACTTGCGGCGGACAGAGCAAGAAGGCACACAGCGCAACCCCGAGCTCACCCAGCACGAAGGCCACGCAGGCGCCGTCAATTCCGAACCAAGGCGGCAGGATCAGATTAAGAACTACGGCAGTGACGGCGCCAGCCAATGTGGAAACGAAATAAGCCCGATGACGGCCCATCGCGTAAAGAATTGTTCCCGAAAACAGCACCGCTGCCGGCGCCGTAATCAAATACGGTGCGACCCATTGAAAAGCATGCACCGCCGCCTGAAACTGAACGCCGAGCAACCAGGGGACAACCACGGGGGCCGTTACAACGCCGCCCACAGTCAACGGAACACCGAACAAGACCAGAATTGAAGCGGCGATCCTTGTAAGTCGGGGAAGCCCGCCGGCGGAATTCGCGCGCAAGGCCATGCGCGGCATCAAAACGGTCTGGGTAACCGAGAGAAAGTTACGCAGCACATCGGCCAACCGCGCCGCGGCGGCATATAAGCCCAGGGCGTGCTCACCGAGATACCATCGAACTGCGAGATGTCCGCTGCGATGATACAGATTTGACATCAATGTAGATCCCGCATAATGCAAGCTAGGCACCAGGATCACGGCCCAGCGCCGCGGTGCAATCGACAACCGGAATCGATACCCCTTCCGCCACAGAAACGTCCAACCAATCAGGCTCGTCAGGAGCGAAGAAGCCAGGATACTGACTGGCACCCAAATCACATCCTTCGGAGATCGAATCATCGTGAATATTCCGACAGCATACAGACTCTGTTGCGTGATCGAAATGAATGATTGCACGTGGAAAAGTTCCAGCGAAGATAATAGATAGTCCAACGACACACCACCGGTTAGCACCGAGGCCACTCCGTAGAACCGGAGAAGGAAGCGGACATCCTGCCGGACTTCAAAACTTGCAACCACCAGAACCGCAACCGCCGCAACTCCACCCGCCAGAACACGCAGTACCAAAACATCGGAAACGGTTTCAAAAGCTGCCTCGCGCCGAGCCGCCACCTGCTGGGCCGCATACGAGGTAAGCCCCGGATTCGCCACCAAGCCCGTGAAGCCACACACTGCAACCACGTAGCTCCACAGCCCATAAATATCGACACCGAGGCGCCGTACCAGGAAGGGAAAGGTGGCGGCCGCGATTATGGCGCCCACAACGCGGGCAGTTGTCACAGAGAGTGCAAACCCTCCGTAACGTAATAGAGACTTAGAAACGCTCAATAACCCATCCTATGTCCCAAGGTTCGCGACCAGTTGCGGTGATTTCTCATCATGTCGACTTAGATGTCCGACCTTTTCTTCGTAGTAACATTACTCTTAGTTGAGAACGGCTTCGTGGCAGCGACGCGAAAGGACCAGCCACCGAAACAACGAGTTGCTGTGTTCAAAACCCGCCAAGTGTTGCCGGAAAAGTTCTCTCGCCGGCGACGGATTCAGCAGGTATCTGAGCTCTCCCATATCTCCTTCGAGAGTCCTTTTCATTTCTTCCTTAAGTTCGCCGCGAAGCCACGTGCACAGCGGGGGAGTGAATCCGCGTTTCTGCCGCCAGCGAATTTCAGGAGGAACCCATGGCGGGAGCGCATCCCTGAGGATTGCCTTGCCCATGCCCGCTGCAAAGTGATACTCGAGCGGCAAGCTAGTCGCGAATTGCATCAAGTCCGGATTCAGGAAGGGGGCGCGGCATTCCAGGGAGGCGCGCATGCTCGCGCGATCGACCTTGACCATGATCTGTTCCGGCAAATAGGAAGACGCCGTGGCTTCGAACGCAGAGAGCGGATATGGAAGACGTGCGTGTCCCAGTGCCCGCACCTCAAGTTCCCGCAATCCGCGCTCGGCCGCGCTGCGATAATCGGGGAGGAAATACGAAGTGATCGCGTCCCAGCGCTCCGCCGGATACAACAGTTCCCAATCGCTCTTCGACAAGAAGCCCAGCAACCCGACGCCTCTCCAGTCCCTTCTCCAGAAATGCAGAAGGCGCTTGGCGGCGACGCTTGCCCAAGCTGTCCGCCGCACTCCGTGCCAGCGATGATAGCCAAACATCTCTGTATATCCGCCGAAGCACTCGTCACCTCCATCACCGGAAAGCATGACTTTGCAGACTTGCCGCGCGGCACGACAAACCGCAAAGGTCGGGAACATCGATACATCGCCAAAGGGCTCATCGTAATGATCGATCAACTCGTCGAAGATCGCCAGAAAATCACCCGAGGAAAAATGCACTTCGTGGTGATCCGTCCCCAGATGTTCAGCGACCAGACGCGCGTAAGGAGATTCGTCTAACAGTTGGTCGTCAAATGAAGCACAGAAAGTGCTGAATTTGGCTGCTGGCTGTAACTCACGAATCGCAGCTGCGATGCAGGTCGAGTCCACGCCCCCGGAGAGAAATGCTCCGATCGGTACATCACTCCTCAGGCGCAAACGAACGGATTCGAAAACGCGGGCGCGGACGTTCTCCACAGCAGCTTCCCGGGTCGGAGGTTTTGTTCCAGGCTCGATTCTCGGCTGCCAATAGCGCCACGTCCGCAGCCCCGCGCCCGGGGCCAGTGAAAGGGCCTCTCCCGCCATGAGTTTGCGCACGCCTTGAAGATGGGTCCGCGGCGCCGGCACATATCCCACAGCCAGAAACTGCGCGATGGCAGGCACATCGATGTGGTTGTCCAGGCCGGGAAAGGGAAAGAGCGCCTTCATCTCAGAAGCGAACACCAAGCCTCTGCCTTCATTCAGCGGCGCGTAATACAAGGGCTTCTCGCCGTATCGATCACGGGCCAGAAAAAGTCGTTCGTTTTTCTCATCCACAATGGCAAATGCGAACATGCCATCCAAATCGTCGAGAAGAGAGTGGCCCTTCTCTTCGTAGAGATGCACCAGCACTTCGGTGTCGCTTTGCGTGCGAAAGCGGTGTCCTTTAGCAATCAATCTTTCGCGGATCTCAATGTAGTTGTAGATCTCGCCATTCAGAATCACCCAAATCGTTTCATCTTCATTGCCGATCGGCTGCGCGCCACCTTCAAGATCGATGATCGCAAGACGGGAATGGCCAAGCAGGCAGCGTCCGCCCATGCATGTCAAACACGCACTTCCGTCGGGGCCGCGATGCCGTAGAAGCCGGCTCGCTTCTTCTAACCACGCTTTTTCCGACCACGCTTCTCCCGACGAAGCCCGGAATTGCGCGACACCGTCTCGACCGCCGTACACTCCATAGATTCCGCACATTAATGTCTTTTGCGACGTTTGCCGGCCGCCTCCACAAACACACTTTCCCAATCCCGCGCAACTTTGTCCCAGTCGAATTGCAAGGCATGCCGAGCAGCGGCGGCGGACATCCTGAGCCGCAAGTCCTCATCGGACAACAACGCACCTAGCTTTTGTGAGAGTTCGATGTCCGATTTTACCAAGTACCCCGTTTCACCGTTGACAACGTAATCCGGCCGATACTTCTCCAGAGCCACCGCCGGCAGTCCGCAGGCTGCCGCCTGTCCCAGAACTTGTGGATGACCTTCCAACACACTGGGGAAAAAGAATACGTCGGCCTTTCGCATTTCCTCGGCTAACTCAGGCTGCGAGAGATGGCCAACGAAGGTCACGTTGCGACACCTCAACTCGCTCGCCAGAGACCGGCAACTCTCTTCCTCTTCGCCCTTTCCCGCCAGTCGAAATTCAACCGACGGCCATTTTGCCGCCTCGCGAATGACGACATTCACTCTCTTCCTAGCCTGGAATGACCCGGCATAAAGCACAGTGAGCTTCGATCCAGGCCGGCGAGCCTCTACCGGTGGATGGAACAACTCCCGTTTGATCCCGCTGTGAATTGTCCCGGTCGCAACTCCGAAACGGTCTTGGACCGTCTCTGCTACATATCGCGAATTCCCGAAAACACAATCGGCTTCGCGAATCGATCTTGTCATCGTTGGCCCGACAGCGATTTCATCGAGAGCCATCGCGATATAGGTTACCAGCGCAACCGGAAGCCCCAGGGAGCGCCTGAAAAACAGGAACAGTGTATCCAGAGGTCCCTCGCGCGGAAAAAAGTAGATGTCGATTCTTGAGAGCAGCACACGGGTAAGCCATCGTGCCGTATTTCCATGCCGCGACCACGGTAGGATTTCCGTGTTTTCGCGAGCAAGAATCCGCGGATCGGGAGATCCGTCGCCAAGAAGCAACACCCTGAACCGATCCGCCGGAAGACGGCTTACGATCTCTTTCGCGGTCAGGTTCTGCGCGTTCGTGTTCGCTTCATCCGCGAACGATGGGGTGAATACCGTAATCATGAGTTTATCCTCGCCAAGCTATTCAGCGGGCTCCACTCGACGTTTCTTCAAATCACACAGAACATCGAGCTTGTCGAGGACAATGTCGGGAGTGGTCACGGGCGACAGTAGGAAATCGGTGAAATTGCCGCGACCGAAGTCGAACCTAGGAACCCTGACATATCCGGCGGACGTGATCCAGTAAGGTTGGTAGTTTAGAGCCTCGACGATTCTGCGCGTTCGCTGGTTCCCGTGCAACCTGGGGAGAATCTCGCAGACTATGAAAGGCTGGTCTCGCAGGATGATTTTTTGCATGCCCTCAAGCACATCTGCCTCGAAATCCTCAACGTCGATCTTGATCAGATCCACACGCATTGGGTGGCGAGTTTCGTATTCGTCGAATCGCACCGCTTCAACCTCAAGGCGGGGAGATCCGTTTCTGGACTGCCAACTGTCGCTGACTAACGTGCCGGTGCTCTCCACGTCCAGGCCCTCACCACTAGGCAAGAAGAGAGTTGCCCTCCCGCTTTCGCGGGATAGCGCCACGTTTTCGCAGCGAATGCGACCCTCCAATTGATTGAGCAGAACATTCTTCTTCAGGCCGTCGAATATCGGCGGTACCGGTTCAAAGGCGACGACCTCGAGCCTTGGATTCCACAATGCACCCAAGATGGAGTAAAGGCCACAGTTTGCTCCGACATCAAGGAAGGTCGCCGCACGCTCAAACAAGAATCTGAGCGTCCGCGACGTTTCGGGCTCGAATCCATCCAGCCCATGCCAAAAGAGCAGAGAGGCGATTCTTATTCCAGAGTTCCTCCCGATAGACATGTTCTTGCCGTTCGGTAGCCTAATCGTGACACCGTTCTTGCGCACACTTTGCTCTATGCGCAGCGCGGCTTCGGAGGAAACGAACCACAACGGCTTTGCAAGATATGCGAGCAATAGACTCAAATAGTAGTTGTCTCGCCAGCGTTTCAGGAACCTCTTGAGGCCACCTACCATCCAGTCTCGTCCCTTCCCGAACTTACGCTCCCACCTGATTCCGCAGGCACGTTCTCGAAACACGGTTGGATCCAATGTAAAGTTAGCAGACGGCGGAGCATCTTGGGGACGGACAGTTGGCTATCTCAAACCGCTCGCCTGTGGCTGGCAGAGAACTTCCCACAGGGTCTCGGGAGCAATCGCCTGCACCAGCCGGCGTGCGGTGTCCGAGTCGGGCATAACCGGGCGCAACATACCTGGAATGCGCAGCAGGTCATCCGGAAATTCGAGCATCCGTCCCACGCCGAAGCGTACATATTGCGGAGCATATCCGGCGTAAGCGTGCCGCAACCATCCGCACAGAAAAGCGGGGATTCCGACCGATGCACATTCGAAGGCCACGGTCGATTCGACCGTCACCGCGCACCAAGTCTTCTGAAAAATCTCGCGAGACAGTGGCGCATCGGTCAAGCTCACCAACTTCCCGTCGCCCTCGCTCAAAATACTCTTCACCAACCTCCGCCGCTGCCGGGCGCTCTCAAACGGATGCAGCTTCAAAACCACAGTCTTGCCCGATGCGCGGGCAGCCGCACAGAGGCGTGGCAACACCTCTCGATAGATCGCCTCCACCCGCCATAAATCCGTTTCATACGGCTCGGTGAAAAACGTGATCCAGGGAGCGCGTTCACTCCACACGGAAGCATTCTCTCGCCAGGGAGACGACGCCGCTCCGATCCGAATCCGGCCCGCATCGACTCCGCAGATGCGTTCCAGATAGTCGCGCTCCATCTCGCCTTTGGCCAGGTAATTCGAAAACCGCAGATTCTTGTATGCCATCCGACAATCGAGCGCTCCGTGATGACACGCGACTGCCGGAATTCCCCGCTGCTCGGCCAACAGCAGCGGAATCCGCGTGTATGGATTCGAATCGTCGGCGCTCAGGCAGCCAACCACCGGGCGCGTCTCAAAGACCCGGATCCAGGCATCGCGAACCGCGAGTCCCCAGCGCAGCCAGCGCGGCCCCTTTTTCAAGATCCCGAGGCCAACCGGCAATCTGAATGCCGGATGTTCTTCGAGCGACTGCTCCATCTGCTTCCAGCCGGCTTCAAGTTTCTGCAATTCATTCCTGTCGCACCACTTCGTTGCGAAACCCGCCAGTCTCGCCGTCTCAACATTCGCCGGAACCGGCGAGACGGCTCCGGACTCGCGGGCGAGAACCAGGAGAAATTTCTGCTCGGGCAAAATTTCGGCGTAACGGAGTGCGGTTTTCGTGACATTGGAATAGGCCGACGGAAGCAGCACAACCGGCTCAGGCTCCGATTTCGATTTCCATTTCCATTTCGATGACTGCGCCGGCGCCCCCGCCAGCTTCCTTCGCCAGCGGTAGTGCGGATCGTACTTGTCGTACACCACCTGCCGCAATTGTTCAAAGCTCAGGTTCGCCACCGCGCCGCCACGCCGCAGAATGCTGCGCACCAGACGCTTCCGCAGCCCCCAGTGAAGCACTTGCAGCGATATTCCCAACTGGAGTCGCAAAGCTTCCGCCATCACCGACGGCCGGCTTACCGCCAGCGTGCGACATCCTTTGAGCTTCTCGGCCAGCCGAAGCGCGAGCCGCACGTCCTGCAATTCCGGCTGCAGCACCAGACTGATCACGTCCCACCAGTCGATGCCAAAGCGATCCACAACGCGTCCCATGCCGAGTTGAAGCAAGCGACGCCAAATCTGCAGGTCCTCAACTTCGACGGCAAGATCGAAAATGCTGAAGACCGGACAGCCCAGCGCGGCACTCCGCTCGTCATAAAAAGATTTTGGCGCTCGTCCCAGGTCGATCACCGAATCCCAACGCTGACTTGTCCGCGAACCGGGGAAGCAATCTTCGGCATGTAAGAGGAGAACTCGCATAGAAGCAGGTGTCAGGTCTCAGGGACTGCCAAATTTCCTGAGACCTGACACCTGACACCTGTACTCAGCGTGCCACCAGCGCCCAACTCAGCGGCGTTCCCCGCTCCACATCGCAGGCCGCGCGTTTTCCCAGAACTTCATTGAAGTGCCGCGGGTGCAATCCGTCCGCTGGACGAATCGAACGCACGTTCTGTTTCGTAAACAACTCGCCTTTCTTTATATCTTCGACCACAAACAGCGAGCGCCGAAACTTGCGGCTGCTGGCCTCGCGCGGTCCGGAGACAAACTGGATCGAGCCGAGAGCTTTTTCGGCTGTGCGCACCGCCTCCACCATCGCCTTGAATTCCTGGGGTTCGAGCGAAAACGCGCCGTCCGGCCCTCCATCCGCCCGTCGCAGACAAAGATGCTTCTCAATGATGCATGCTCCGAGCGCCACGGCGGCGACTGGAACCGCGATGCGCATCGTGTGGTCGGAAAGTCCCACGGGACAACTGAAGCGGCGCGCAAGTTCTGGGATGGTGAGCAGGTTCGCCTCTTCCGGCGGTGCCGGGTAGGCGCTCGTACACTTCAACAGGGCAATCTGAGTCGCACCCGCCCCGCGCGCCGCCTCGACCGCTTCGGAGATTTCGTCTTCGCTGGCCATGCCCGTGGACATAATCAGCGGCTTACCGGTACGGGCCATCTTCTGGATCAGGCCGATGTCCACCAGTTCAAACGACGCCACCTTGTGCGCGGGAACATTCATCTGTTCGAGAAAGTCGACGGCACTATCGTCGAACGCGCTCGAAAACAAGTGCATCCCCAGTTCGTCTGCGATCTCTTTGAGTTTCGGCTGCCACTCCCAGGGCGTAAATGCCTCCTGGTAGAGGTCGTAAAGAATGCGGCCATCCCACAGCGTGCCCCCCGTAATCCGAAAACACTCCTTGTCGCTGCGCAGCGTGATCGTGTCTGCCGTGTAGGTCTGGAGCTTGACCGCATCCGCGCCCGCCTCCTTGGCGGCGCGAAGAATCCGGACCGCCTGATCGAAGCTCTGATTGTGATTGGCGGAAAGTTCGGCAATGACGTAAGTAGGACTTCCCTTTCCAATCTCGCGCCCCGCAATTTTCACGTTTCCCGTCACCGATTTCGGACTCCCTCTCCAACCATTTAGACTAGAGAAGGCCCTTTGGCCTCAACATTTGTTCGAATCGCGGCCGCAGAGCCTCCCACTCTCCCTTCAGTATCGCGAGGCAAACGACGTCGTGGAACACACCTCGTTTCCATATATGTTTCCGAAGCAGTCCCTCGTGCACAAAACCGAAACGGCGGTGCATCTCAATCACACCCCGATTAAACGCTAAACTCTCGCAGCAGAGCTTCTCAAACTTCAATTCGTCAAACACGTAATTCAACACCGTGTATTCAACGTGGGTACCCACACCTTTACCCCGTACATTGGGACTGACGACGTAAAAACCCCAGTAACATCGTCGATTGATCGGGTCGATTGCGTACAGATTGGCCACTCCAACATCTTCACCGTCACAGGCAATGATCCAATACTTGCAAGTGGGATCTTTGAGAACACGCGAAAACCAGGCTGCGTGCTCCTCTGGACCGATCACGTGGTCGGTGAACATATAGTCGGCCACCTTCGGCAGGTTGCGCCATTTACGAATGATATCCATGTCGTCCGGACGGACATCCCGTAGTGAGGTCACGGTTCTCCTTGAGTCTACGAAGTGCACTCGCCGATAAGTACTGATATGATCCGGCCCGCTCCTCCGCCATCGACCAAGGCGCGCGCGGTTCGCGATAGAGCTTGCCTTTCCGAGACCGAATTCGCAAGACGAGTGACCAGTTGTGCCATCTCGACGATCGGGAATCGCGATCCGCCAGCTACCAGTCTCGCGGCTCCGGCGGCGTGCAAGGCCTCAGCATTGGGGATCTGATTCTCTGCGACTGCCACCAAAGCTGCCGGAAGGCCAAGCGCGCAGTATTCCCAGCAGGCACTTCCAGCCGCCGAAATCGCAAGATCGGCCCAGGAAATCACTTCCTGCATGTTGGTCACGTTGTTTAGAATGCGGCAACTGTGGCTGGATTTGGCAACCGATCCGGCAACTGACGCGAGATGCGGATTACTTCCTCCGGCGACAACGGCCACTTGTAGGTTCTCGACGGCAACCTGCTCAATAGCCTCCATTACTCGGCGCGTAACATTGTCCGGGTCACTTCCACCCATGCTCACGAGAAGCTTGCGACCGATAGATGAAATCTCCCGGGTGCCTTTCGCAGAGAGAAATTCCCGCCGCAGGAGCGCATATTTCGTCCCAAGAAGAAGCTTGGTGTACGTTTCGCGGTTCTTGTACAGACATTCTTGGGCATGAAGGTTCTGGTTCACCACCACGTCTGCCGCATAGGTTCCCGGGCGCCCATTGTCATCGATCAACACCACTTTGAGCCGTTCATTCCTCAGCGCTCGCTGATAACCCGACCCAAATTCGTAGCCGTCCACCACTACCCACGATGGACCACGGGTTCGAGCCAGTGCGAGGAGTTGCTCGCTGTCGAAGTCACTCCCCGGCGCCCCCTCAATTCGTACCAGTCCGGCACCCTCGCTGCGGAGGCGTTCCTCAATCGCCGGTGTCGAATCGGCCATCGCGAATGTCACTCGACCGCCTGCGTCCTGCCATGCCTGCGCCAACGCCACGCAGCGCATTACGTGCCCAGTCCCGATCGCGACCGACGCATCGGCGCGAATCAAAAGCATCTCATCGCCCAGCTTTCCCACTGTCGCATTGGACCCTTGATCGTTAACGCAGACGAAATACCGGCTCGATGATTTGCCCTTCCAGGAAACGTTCGGGACTCTTGTCGCTCAGCCATTTCGCCATCGTCTTACACACTTCCGCATACACTCGTAGCGTCTGTTCAATCGCCAGCGGGTCGTGCGCCGCCGTCATGTTATGCGTTGCCAACAGCAGCACTCCGCGTTTTACGCATTCTTGCGTAAACAGACTGCGCACCAGAAAACTGTCTTTGCCATCGGCATCGAGGAACTTGATCAACGACCAAACCGGATAACCGATGCACTTGATGCGATCCTGCAATCCGGCCTGTTTTGCCATCGCGTTCAGTCCCTCCTGCAGCACGCGCCCGTTCGCATCCATGCGGGCTAGCGCATCGGTGGTTTCCAGCACATCCAGCACCTTCATAGCCGCTGCCATCGACGCCACTTCGCCTCCGAAGGTGAAGCTGAAAAAGATATCTTCGAACACCTTCATGATGCCCGCTCTTCCCACCACGCACGAAATGGGGAACCCGTTGCCCATCGCTTTGCCAAAACAAGCCAGGTCGGGAGTCACGCCGAACCTTTTCTGCGCGCCCCCCAGCCCGAAGTGAAAACCACTGCAGATCTCATCGAAGATGAGCAGAGTTCCGTGCTCATGCGCCAAGTCTCTCACGCCTTCGAGAAAGCCCGCAGCCGGAGGCCAGAAGTTCACCGGTTCCATGATGACCGCGGCGAACTCGCCTTTATGTTCGCTTAAAAGTTTTTGCAGTGATCCCAAATCGTTGTACACGAACGGATGCGTCAAAGCCCGCACTGCTTGCGGAACGCCCGCATTTCGCGTCGTGCTGCCGATGTACCAATCCTGCCATCCGTGGTAACCACAGCACGCGATTCGCTCGCGTCCGGTGAGCGCTCGCGCAGCGCGGACCGCTCCTGAAGTTGCATCCGATCCATTCTTGCCAAAGCGCACTTTCTCCGCACACGGGATGAGCCGGGTCAGGCGCTCCGCGAGTTCCACCTCCAAAGGGTGCGGTAAAGAAAAACTGTGTCCTTGTCCCAGTTGCTCCGCCACCGCCGCATTTACCTCTTCGTGCGCGTAACCGAGAATATTCGGCAGCAGTCCCTGGATGTAGTCGATATATTCATTCCCGTCCACATCCCAAACGCGGCAACCTTTGCCCTTCGCCAGGAACACCGGCGCCACGCCGCGGACGTGCTGGTTGGAGCCTTTGCTGAACGTCTGCGAAGAACCAGGGATCACGTTGCCCGCCCGCTCCAGCCAGGCTTTCGATTTTTCAATCGGCCTGCGCGGCGCCGCCGCCGCGCGCGCCTCCTCGAAAAGGCTCTTGTAGTACCCGTGGTTGGAAACAATATCCGAGTTCATCTTTTCCAGCCCCGGATTGTTCTCGATTAATTCCACAACATCCTTCATTCCGAAACTCTCCTTCTCGCGAAAAGCCTTGTACACCGCCCGGATGAACTCCAGGTCTTGCGCCTCGTCCACCGTCCAGCGGTAATGCTGGTATAAGTACGTCGAATCGTTCTCGACGTTGGCCGTTCGAAACTTTTCCGAACGCAGGTACGGAGTCACGTGCTCGCGCTCGGAAGTCTTACTCGCCTCGTGCCAGGCCCGTTCCAGCGCGGAGAACGAAAAGATCTCCGTATCCAGCCCATCGGGATAGCTCCGCACCATGGCATTGGAGGCGTAATCGAGATCGCCTCGTTGAAAGCGCCTCACCACTCGATCGATCACTTCCGGATCAATCAAGGGGCAATCGGCCGTAATGCGCACCACCTGCGCGGCTTTCTGCGCGCGCGCCGCGTGGTAGAAACGATCCAACACATCGTTCTCGCTTCCCCGATAATATTGGACGTCGTTCTCCCGGCACATTTTCTCGATGGCGTCGTCCGCCGGAGCGGTGGAAGTGGCCACCACCACCCGATCCACCAGAGTGGCCCGTTTCACGCGATCAATGACGTGCCACAACATCGGCCGTTTTTCGATCTCGGCCAGGCTCTTACCCGGCAACCGGCTCGACCCCATTCGAGCCTGAATGATCGCAACCACCGGCCCCTCGCTGACTTCGCTCATCCAATTCAGCGCCTGCGGCCTTCCCTCTTCCGACGACTTCTTGGCTGCTTCCACCACCCGGATCACATCCCGGCCTTGCTCGAGATCAACCATGGGCCCCGTTCCGCGCCCGAGAGACTCCAGGAAGTGCACCATCTCCGCTACATACATGTCGTTCGCTTCAAACACGTACGGGATGCTGTTCCAACCTGGCTGCTCGGCGGAAAACCAGCGCACCTCCTGGACATTGAAATCCCAAAGCGCAGTCCCAGTCTCGCCCACAACTTTGCACGTGCGCGTGTATGCCCTCTGTACAAAATCCAGATGCAGTTCCGCGCGGCGCCGCTCCGGAAAACTCAAGTAGATCCACGCCGAATCTTCCACATCCACGTCCAGACTGCTGAGGTGCTCAGCCCGGCAAGTCACTTCCGTGGGGCGCCCCAACAGCCAGCAAATGTAATCCAGTTCGTGAGAGCCGTCGAGGATGATGCCCCCGCCCAGTTCGTGGCGCGCGCTGTAGCTTTCGCGATAGTGCTGCCATGGCCGCCAATCGGGAAGGTATTGCCCCGCTTCCACGTTGAGCCAGAGCACGCGCCCGACCTTTCCCGAATCGATCAGTTCCTTCAAAATCTGCAAGCCGGTATGAAACCGCATGTTGTAGCCGATCTGAACGTTCCGGTCGCGGCGGCGCGCTTCGGCAATCAACGCCTGGATTCCACTCGATTCGTGGGAAAGAGGTTTCTCGATAAAAACGTGGGCTCGAGCCTGCAGCGCGGCCAGCGCCTCCTCCACGTGGTACACCGGCGGAGTGCAGATCAATACGATATCCGGCCTGAATTTCTGCAGCGCCTCGTCATAGTCGCCGAAGACTTCCCCGTTCAACTCTTCCTGGCATCGCTGCAGCGCTTCGGGGCTGGTGTCGCAAAAGCCCAACTGCCGCACCCCAAGCGACTTGAGATTCCTTGCGTGCCGGCGGCCAATGGAACCGCAGCCGACTACCAGAGTCCGATATCCAACCCAGTCGGAAATCCTGGACATGACTTATTTTGATTGCCTGGTCTCGAGCAAATGCGAGCGCTCGCCTTTCCCTTCATATTTCCGTTCATAGTGGGTCAAAACTTTGCGCAACGCGTGGATCACGTCGTCCACATCCTGCTCCGTCATGGAATGGAACATGGGCAGGCTGATCAGCCGCTCATACGCGTTTTCCGCCACCGGATAGCCCTCTTCAGACTTGAAGCGCTCCCGGTAGTACGGATGTTGATGCACCGGAATGTAGTGCACATTCACGCCGATATTCTCCGCCCGCAGCGCGCGAAAGATCTCTCCGCGCCCCACCGCCAGCATTTCCAGGTTCAGCCGAATCGGATACAGGTGCCACGCCGGATCGACACCATCGCGCACCGCGGGCACGACCACGGCGGGCAAATCGCGGAAGGCCGCGGTGTACCGCGCCGCAATTTCCCGGCGGCGGGCCAGGTTCGCCGCCAGCTTTCCCAGTTGTGAGAGCCCCAGCGCGCAGGCGATATCTGTCAACCTGTAATTGAAGCCCAGCAGGACCATCTCGTAAAACCACTGCCCGGATTCCTGCCGCTGCCGCGCTTCGCTGCTGATACCGTGATTGCGAAAGCGCCGCAGCGTCTCTGCCAGCCGCGCATCATTGGCCGCAACCATACCGCCTTCCCCGGTGGTCAGGTGCTTCACCGGATGAAAGCTGAACACGGTCATGTCGGCAATACCGCCGACGCGTTTCCCACGGAATTCGGCGCCCAGCGCATGCGAGGCGTCTTCAATCAGGAGCGCTCGTTGACCCTGCGTCTTCGCCAGTTGCCCCAGTTCGTCAAGCGCGGCGGGATGTCCCGCATAATCGACCGCGATGATCGCCTTCGTGCGTGCAGAAAGTTTCTTGGAAACTTCCCGAGGATCAAGGTTGAGCGTGTCAGGCGAGACGTCGGCGAACACCGGTGTCGCGTCCTGGTACAAAACGCAGTTGGCGGTCGCGCAGAAAGTCATGGGGGTGGTGATCGCCTCATCCCCCGGCCCCAGTCCCGCGGCAAACGCCGCGCCGTGCAACGCGGCCGTGCCCGAACTAAAGCTGACCGCGTGCCGCGCCCCGACCCACGCCGCAAACCGCTCTTCGAACTCGCCGATCTTTGGTCCCGTCGTCAGCCAGTCCGACTTCAGAACCTCAACTGCCGCCTGAATATCTTCGTCATCCAGGCTTTGCCGCCCGTACGGCAGCAATTTTTCCCGCACGGGCGTACCCCCATGGATGGCTAGCGGTTCCAGGTTGGTGGGTGAGGCACTCATGTCAGGCGGAGGCCGGAACCGCCTCCGCAGCGCTGGTTTCCGGCGTCACCAATTCCTCCAACTGACGCCGCGTCAGCCAGCGTTCGTTACTGTCGCTCGAATATCGAAAGCCTTCCGGAAGCGGCTTGGCATTCACCCAGTTTTCCGATTTCCACCACGGATGCGCCGGCTGAATCACGAACATGTCTTCGGTTTCGAGCGTTTGCCGCGACTCGTCTTCAGAGACCAGCACTTCGTGCAACTTCTCTCCCGGACGAATCCCGATGTATTCCACCTGGCACCCGGGGGCGACGGTCTCCGCCAAGTCCACCAGCCTCATGCTGGGAATCTTGGGAACAAAAATCTCGCCGCCGTGCATCTGCTCTATGCAGCGGATCACAAACTTCACGCCCTGCTCCAGCGTCAACCAGAATCGCGTCATGCGCGGGTCGGTGATCGTGATCTTCCCGCGACGGCGCTGGTCAAGAAAAATCGGGATCACGCTGCCCCGGCTGCCCACCACGTTCCCGTAACGCGCGCAACTGAAGCGGGTATTTTTCGCGCCCGCATAAGCATTGGCCTGCACAAACACTTTTTCCGCGCACAGCTTGGTGGCGCCGTACAGATTGATCGGATTCACCGCCTTGTCGGTGCTGAGCGCCAGAATGCGGCGCACGCCTTGATCGATGGCCGCATCAATCACGTTGCGGCCGCCCATGATATTCGTCTGGATCGCTTCGAACGGGTTGTACTCGCACGCCGGCACCTGCTTGAGTGCGGCCGCATGCACCACCACCGTCACACCCGCAAGCGCGCGCCTCAACCGCTCGACATCCCGAACGTCTCCAATGAAGTACCGCAGGCTGGGATGATCGAAGCCCGACGTTCTCATCTCATGCTGCTTCAACTCGTCCCGGCTGAAAACCACCAGTCGTTGCGGCTGGTAGCCGCGCAGCATGATCTCCACAAACTTCTTGCCGAACGATCCTGTTCCGCCCGTTACCAGTATCGATTCCTGCGACCAATTGACCATGCTTGTTCCTTCGAAACCTCTTCCCTCGAGCTACGGGCCAAGCTTCAACGCGAAACTGGAACTCTCGGCAAGCGCCAAACCGCCGCCCGCTCAGCTTTGACGGCACTGGAATCCAGAAGCATCTTTTTGTTTTCTGGTATGTTCTTGTGCTCGATAGTATAGCTGAGGAAGAATCCTCAGCGATACGAAGCTTGCACCGGGCACCTCATGGGAAAAGATAGCGGCGATAGCCCGGGCCACCACCGGAAGTGCTTCCCTCAGCTTAACGAAGGAACGCGCTCTCCAATTCCAACTGAGGCAGGACAGGGCGGTCTCGCCTGTTTTCTTTGAACGCGCGGGTCTGACCCACTACACTTGAAACAGATAGAGCCATGAGGAAGAGCCTGTCGTTGATGCTTCGCCACGCTATGTATAACCTGCGTGGCGGCTTTTTGATTCGCCCGCTCACCATCGCGCTGACGCTGGGTTGCGCGGGCGCATTCCTGTCGTGGCTGGAAGAGGAGCTTCCGGCCGCCAGCGCCTGGGTGCCCACCGTCCTCTTCCCCTCGCACGCCGACCCGCAAGTCGCCCAGGTCATTCTGGCGGGCATCGCCGCCTCCATCATGACGGTGGTGTCCATCGTGTTCGCGATCCTGTTGATGACGCTCACCCTGGCATCGATGCAGTTCTCCCCGCGCATCATCGTCAGCTTTTCCAGGGACCGCGTGACGCAATGGACGCTCGGTATCTTCCTCGGCACTTTCCTGTACTGCATGGCGGCGCTTCCGACGGCGCGCTCGCTCCCTCACCCCTTCGCGCCAGTAGCCACCGTCCTGGGCGCGATGGTGCTGGCGCTGGTCTGCGTCGGGTTGCTGCTCTTTTTCATTCACCACATCTCGCAGGCCATCAGTGTCAATCACATCGTTAACCGAATCGCGGAAGAAACGGAAGCCATGATCGATGAGATTATGCCCTGGCCGCACCGGCTGAACGACCTGAAGGATGCTGAACCGCTCCGACCCAACCCGAGCGAGGTGGCCGTCTTGAGCCATAATTCCGGCTACATCCGCTTCGTCGATACGCGACGCCTGGTCGCCCTCGCGAAGCACTATCACGTCACCATCCGCGTTCTGCGCCGGGTTGGCCAGTTCGTTCCAGCGGGAATCCCGCTGATGATGGTCTCAAAGGGGAACCGCCTGCCCCCCGAAGGAACCGCCGAACTGCTTGCCGCGTTCGACTTGGGCCCGACCCGAACGTTGCAGCAGGACGTGGAATTCGGCGTCCTGCAGATTGTCGATGTTGCTTTGAAGGCGATCTCGCCTGCCGTCAACGATCCCACCACCGCTATCAACTGCGTCGATCAGTTGAGCCGCATTCTGATCCGCTTCGCGTCCCGAGAGCCGCCGGAGGATCTGCTCTACGATCCGCCAGGCATCGTTCGCGCCAGCATTGGATCGATCCACTTCGAGCGCCTGCTAGACGCAGCCTTGGAGCAGATCCGCATGTATGCGAAGACGGACGTGGCAGTCAGCTTGCGGTTGCTGCGAGCCCTCGGTGACATCGCGGCCTCGACGCCCGATCCGGAGTTCCGCCGGATACTCGTCGAGCACGGAATGCGGACAGTGGCAGGCTGCGCCGAAAAGCTCGGCGAAGAGGAACTGAGAGAGTTGCGCGCTCGCCAAGCGGCGCTGGAGAGCTCCACCGCGATCTCGCAGCCGATCAGAACAGCGGGTGGGGGGTGATGCGGTGCGGCTACCAGATTCGAACCGGCAAACAGCTTTCCTCGGGCCATCGGATCCTGCAACGCCGTAGTACCGCCGGGTTCAAGCGCCGGATGCGAAAAATCGCATGTCCGTGGTGTCTGAGGCCGGCCGGGCACAATCCCAGCTTTGATGAATTCAGCTTGCGCGCTCAGCGTAACCACTGTTGATCCCAATCGCATCCAGAATCGCCATGAGCCGAGCCATCACGACCGTCCGATACCGGTACTGGCGACCCACTACAAACCCTGAATTCCCGTAATTTTTGCCCGGTTTTCGCTCCGGGGATGCTAAGATCAGGCAAATTCCTCATAACAGCCCGCTCTTGTCAGCCCGGCTTGCTGTGAAAAGGCCCGGCTGGAGCGGGAACCTGTGTGTCGGGTGCGGCGCGGCGTCGCATCGAGTTGGTGGCGGCTAAGGAGTAACGATGTCATTGGGACCGCTGGTTCCACGAAGTGACGTTCCACGAAGTAGCGACGGATCGCGCGAACTGCTACCGAGCGAACCGGCTGAATTCCTCCGGCCGATCGGCTCCGCACTCTATAACGTGTTGCCCTCGCAGGAATCCACCCTGCGCGAATACATGCGCGTTCTTATCAAGCGCAAGTGGATGGTGATCGCGGTGGTGGCGGGCATCTTCATGGCCGTCGCCATTGCCAGCCTGCGCCAGACTCCGGTCTACGACGCGGTGGGCCGCATCGCCGTCAACAAAGCCGATTCGAACCTCATTTCCTTCAAAGACTCGACGCCGGATACCGACTATGTTTACGAGCAGAGCGATCTGGACACCGAGGTCCGCATCCTGCAAAGCGATCTGATGGCGCTGCAAGTGATCCGGCAACTGAATCTGGATAAGCGTCCCGAGTTCGGCGGGCATTCCGATCAAAAACAAGCCAACCTGGTCGCCGATCCGCTGCAGACCGATTCGAATCGCGCCTCGGCTCTACTGGCAATGTTTCATGGAAAGCTCCACGTCGCTCTTATTCCCAGCACTCGAATCATGGAGATTCATTTCACCAGCACCGATCCTCAGCTCGCCGCCAGCGCGGTGAATACGCTCGCGGCCACTTATGTCGAGCAGAACTTCAAGACCAAGTTCGAATCCACCATGCAAGCGTCCGACTGGCTTTCCAAACAGCTCGTCGACTTGCAGATGAAAGTGGAGACCTCCCAGGAGAAGCTCGTACGCTACCAGAAGGAGCACGAGATTCTCGGGACTGACGAAAAGCAGAACATCATCACCGAAAAGCTCGAGGAACTTAACAAAGAAATGACGACGGCTGAATCTGACCGCATGCAAAAAGAAGCCGTCTATCGCCAGACCCAGTTCAATGATCCGGTGGCGATCTCGGCAGCGATCGTCTCCGATCCCGGAGCCGTGCTTCTGGGCAGGTTGCGCGAGCAGCAGGCTACCCTCAGAATCCAGATTGCCGACCTCAGCACCCAGTTCGGTCCCTCGTATCCGAAAGTCGCCCAGCTCAATAGCCAACTGAAGGAGATTGACCGCCAGCTTCAATTGGAAACGGACAAGGCCGTTGATCACCTCAAGGGACAGTACCTGGCCGCTTTGCAGCGGGAAAATATGTTGCGCGAGTCCTTTGAAAAGCAAAAGCAGGAGGCGAACAAACTCAACGAGAGCGCGATCGAGTACAGCATCCTGAAGCGCGACCTGGACAGCAACCGGACACTCTACGAGGGGTTGCTCGAAAAGCTGAAAGAAGCGGGCGTCACCGCGGGATTGCGCTCCAATAACTTTCGCATCATAGATGCGGCCCGTGTTCCCACCTTTCCCAGTGAACCCAACATTCCGCGCAACCTGTCTTTCGCGCTGGTGCTGGGCGTCATCTCCGGCGTCGGCTTGGCCTTCCTGCTCGAGAACATGGACAACACCGTCCGCACCCCAGAGCAGGCACAAGCGTTCTCGGCCCTTCCCTCTCTCGGGATGATCCCGCTCGGCTCCAAGTCAGGCAACCATGGACCGACTGGCAAACGGCTGGCGTTGACTGCCTCCAAGGAAGTGGTGGAGACGGTAACCCAGGTTCGCCCCCAATCGCAGATGGCCGAATCGTATCGCGCACTGCGGACTTCGCTTCTGCTCTCCAATCTCGGAGCGCCTCCGAAAGTCATCATGGTGACCAGCGCGCGTCCGCAGGAGGGAAAAACCACCACCAGCATCAACACCGCGATCGTGCTCGCGCAAAAGGGGGTCCGCGTTCTCCTGGTGGATGCTGACTTGCGCCGCCCCAGTATTCACAAGACCCTGGGCATGGGCCCGCGCAGCGGTCTCAGCAACGTGCTGACCGGAAGCGCCACCGTGCAGCTGACAATTACAGCGTCTCCGATCCTGCCCAATCTTTTCATCATGGCCGCAGGTACGCCGCCTCCGAATCCTGCCGAATTGTTGGCGTCCTCCAACATGAGAGACCTGATCGCGGAGTTGCGCCCGCAGTTCGACCACATCGTGATCGACACTCCCCCAACACTTTCCGTCACCGACGCGGTCGTGCTGTCACCCTGCGCCGACGCCACGATCCTGGTAATTCGTTCCGGCCAGACCACGAAACAAGCGCTGCGCCGCGCCCGCGATATATTGATGCAGGTCAATGCTCACGTCGCCGGCGTGCTCCTAAACGCCGTCGATCTAAGCTCCCCCGATTATTACTACTACTACGAGTATCAGGGGAAATATAGTCACTACTATCAGGAAGATCCTCTCGACACCGGGAACGCAGAGGAACCGAAGGCGGTTTGAGGTGGGGGAGGAGAACGCGGTTTGACACCGATGGCCATTCCACTTTCAAACCGACGACGTTGGCAGTTCGCTGCTGGTGTGGCCTTCCTTGCCTGCGTCTATCTTTTTCTGACTGGCACAGAGTTCGCTGCCAGCGTGTTCGCTTCGCGTGCGGAGTTGCCGAAACTGGAGCGCGCGGTGCGGCTCTCGCCGGGAAACGCAGACTATCGCCATCGGCTCGGACGCTACTTTGCATTTGTTGCCGGCGATCCGCAGTCTGCCATCGACAGCTTTCGAGCAGCCGTCGCGCTCAACCCCCACGCTGCCCGCTATTGGTTCGATCTGGCAGCCGCCTATCAGGTAACCGGGGACCTGGCTGGCCAGCGAGCGGCACTGGATCGTGCGTTACAGGCCGAGCCCACCGCGCCCGATGTAGCGTGGGAAGCGGCTAACTTTTTTCTCATCGACGGCGACATCGACCGCGCCCTGCGCGAATTCCACGTCGTCATCGAGAACGATAATGAACTGGTGGACGCCGCCCTGAGTGCATGCTGGCGCGTGCGTCCTGATACGGACGCTCTGCTCCGCGACGCGGTGCCGGCTCGCACCGATTCCCTGATTTCCTTTCTCCATTTGTTGATGAGCAAGCAGGAAACCGAGGGCACCATCAAAACCTGGGAACGCCTCGCCCATCTGCACGAGAAATTCCAGAATCGCTATCTGTTCGAGTACGTAAATTATCTTATTGGGGCGCGCCGTCCCGACGCCGCCATGTCGGCATGGGAACAAAGCGCTGACCTTCTTGGCCTGTCTGCCTACCTGCCCACGGAGGACAACCTGGTGGTGAACGGCAATTTCAGCCTCGACATCCTGAACGGAGGCTTCGACTGGACCTACGTCAATCGAACCGGAGTCCGGCCCTTGCTTGATCCGAGCGACTTTCGCCAGGGTCATCGCTCTCTTTCCCTCACTTTCGAAGGCCCAGGAATCCGCGACGCGGGAATTCAACAACTCATTCCGGTGCGCGGCGCAACCACTTACGACTTCTCCGCGTACTACAAGTCGGCGGACTTTCAAGGAGCGGGCGGTCCCCAGATCGTTCTGCGAGATGCTTACACGGGCGCGCCGCTGTATGCCAGCGACCCGCTCAACGATGCCGACTTCTGGAAGGAAGTCCACTCGAAAGTTACGACCCCGAACTCCACCACGCTGCTGGTACTGGCCATCGAACGCTTCCCGGCCGGTTCGCCAATTCGCGGCAAGCTTTGGCTGGACGATTTCGAGCTTTCTCCCGAACTCTCTCCCGATAATTCGCCTGACAATTCCCCCAGTAAGTCCAAGGACAACCCGTGAGTTCCGCCCTGGCAACGCAGCCTGAACCCGCGCCCGTCGCTAAAGTTTCGCAACCGCGACTTACCAACAACGCGCTGCTGATGGGCGCCAGTGCCGTGCTGTTGCTCGGGCCGCTGGCCTTTGGATCGGTCGAGCCCTGGTCCATTTTTGCCTTGGAAGCGTGCGCCATGCTGCTGCTGGCGGTTTGGGCATCCCGGCAGTGGATCAACCGTGAACTGAACGTCTCCGACCACGTGCTCTACCGCCCCATGGCGGCCTTTTTTGCGCTGGTGCTGGTGCAGTGGCTGGTTGGAACGACAGCCTACCGTCACGTCACCTACTCGCACTTGCTGCTCTACGCTGCCTACGGCATGCTGGCGTTCGTAGTGTCCCAGACTCTGCGTCGATCTTCTCAGTTTGAGCTGCTGGCCAAGTTGTTCACGGGGTACGGGGCGGTAGTGGCTTCGTTGGCGGTGCTGCAGGGTTTGGCGCCGAATGGAAAGCTTTATTGGATCTGGCCCCTGGAGCAGGGTGGCTCGATTTATGGACCCTACGTCAATCACAATCATTACGCCGGCCTGATGGAGATGCTCACACCCTTCCCACTGGTGCTGGCCGCAACTCAGTTCACGAACGGGAGCCGCAAGATTGCAGCGGCAGGAATCGCCGCGCTGATGGCCGGAAGTATTTTTCTTTCCGGTTCGCGGGGAGGCATGGCGGCGTTCCTCGCGCAGATGGTGGTGCTGGGCGTGCTTCTGGTTCGCAAGCGCGAAGGCAGTTGGAAACAGCCCATCATGCTGGGCGCGTTTCTGGCGATGGTGATTATTTTTCTGGTCTGGATGGGTAGCAACGAACTCACCCAGCGGCTGATGAGCATTCACTCCGAAGCCCGCGAAGAGATCAATGGAGGGGTTCGCCTCAGCATCGATCGCGACTGCTTGCGCATGCTGATCAAAAGGCCGTTTCTCGGTTGGGGACTCGGTGCCTTTCCGATCGTCTATCCGGAATTTCGCAGTTTCTACACCACCTTCTTCGTGAACCAGGCGCACAATGATTATCTGCAACTGCTGGTCGAGACCGGCCTGGCCGGATTCTCAATCGCGGTCTGGTTTCTGGTGCTGGTTTTTCGCCGGGCCGCGGGCAAGCTTAAGAATTGGACCGAGACCGCCAGCGGCGCGTTGACCGTGGCCGCGCTGCTCGGCTGCGTGGGGATCCTGGTACACAGCTTTCTCGATTTCAATCTGCAGATCCCGGCAAACGCCGCTCTGTTTTACGTTCTCTGCGCGATTGCCGCCTCCGCACCGCTGCAGGAATCCCAGCGCCGCCGCGTGCTTCGCCGGCACCATTTAAGCGTGGGACCCAGCCCGGAAACCACGGCATCGTGATCGGTGGTTATCGGTCGTTCCCCCGGGGGCGGGCTGCGAGCCCATCCGCCCAAGCGGAGCTTGCAGCGGCCACCCTCCGGAGTTCAAGCGATTGCGATAGGCCGGGTCACCCGCCGCCAGGAGGCTATACTGTGGCCTCCTGGTGCTGGGACTCGTACTGCCTTTCTTCAAACCACACTTCGTCGTCCGCTCAGTAAGTTGATGACCAGAACCACCAACCCCACAACCAGCAGCAAGTGGATCAGGCTTCCGCCCACATGCAAACTGAAACCCAGAAGCCACAAAATCAGAAGAACAACGAAAATTGTCCAAAGCATGTCAACCTCCAGTGCTCATTCGCGAGCACCCGAATGTGAATCTCATCCGAGGTCCGGGCGAGAACTGCTTCGCGCGAACGGATAAGAAAACAAATGATGGACTGTGCTCCCACTCGAACCCGCAGGAGGCGTCGGCTGATGACCAACAACCGTTGAGGTCGAGTGCGGAAGCCCTACTATTTGGCGGCTTTGGCCTCAGCTTTTGCGCTGCGAATTTCCGCAAGGAACGGCTTGGCTGCGGCTGGAGCTGGCACTTTGCCCAACAGCAACGCCCGAGTTGTGACCTTGGGTCCGTACATCGCGTGCCGGGAATCACTGTCTTGGCGGAGCGATGCGCCTTCCAACGTGAGCCCAGCGAACGCACCCTTGGCACGGGAGTAGGTCAGGATCTCTGTATCCATCTTCCAATCCGTACCGGCCTCGGCATC